>ERZ827037.2277-NODE-2277-length-16693-cov-4.020615_pt1 | contig 16693 bp, 19 predicted proteins | sample MGYA00519924_ERZ827037 | MGnify/ENA primary metagenome ERZ827037 (study PRJEB31778, sample SAMEA3449250) | human gut metagenome | biome: human gut; feature: human-associated habitat; material: faeces | place: United Kingdom | collected 2010/2012 ...
CGGCCAGGCGGACAGCGTGCTGCGCATCATGCGGACCCAGGGCTTTGGGGACATCCAGGTGGTCAAGGATCTCCACGGTATCCCCCGGGTGGTGTTCGGCACCCTTTGTACGGAACTTTAAGCGGGCGCGTCCGGACGGAAGCACCGGCCGGAGCGGGCTGCGCATCGAGAAACAGGAGGAAGAAAACTATGGCAAAAGACAAAGCGCCGCTGCCTGCAGCGGCACCGGCGGATGACAAGAAAAAGGCCATCGACACCGCCATGGCCCAGATCGAGAAGATGTACGGCAAAGGCTCCATCATGCGCTTCGGCGACAAGGCGGAGCTGAACGTGGACTTCATTCCCACCGGCTCTCTGGCGCTGGACGTGGCGCTGGGCATCGGCGGCCTGCCCAAGGGGCGGATCGTGGAGATCTACGGGCCTGAGTCCTCCGGTAAGACCACGCTGGCACTGCACGTGGTGGCGGAAGCCCAGAAGCGTGGCGGTGAGGTGGCCTTCGTGGATGCGGAGCACGCCCTGGATCCCACCTATGCCCGCGCTTTGGGCGTGAAGGTGGAGGATATGCTGATCTCCCAGCCGGACACCGGCGAGCAGGCCCTGGAGATCACGGAGGCTCTGGTGCGCTCCGGTGCCATCGACGTGATCGTGGTGGACTCCGTGGCCGCCCTGGTGCCCCGGGCGGAGATCGAGGGTGAGATGGGCGACAGCTATGTGGGCCTCCAGGCCCGGCTGATGAGCCAGGCATTGCGTAAGCTCACCGGCGCCATCGGCAAGACCAACACCATCGTCATCTTCATCAACCAGCTGCGGGAAAAGGTGGGTGTCATGTACGGCAACCCGGAGGTCACCACCGGCGGCCGGGCGCTGAAGTTCTACTCCTCCGTGCGCATCGACGTGCGGCGGATCGAGGCGCTGAAAAACGGCTCTGAGATCATCGGCAACCGCACCCGGGCCAAGGTGGTGAAAAATAAGATGGCGCCTCCGTTCCGGGAGGCGGAATTCGACATCATGTACGGCGAGGGCATTGCCCACGAGGGCGAGCTGATCGACCTGGGTGTGAAGCTGGATTTGGTGCAGAAGGCGGGCTCCTGGTTCTCCATGGGTGAGACCCGTATCGGTCAGGGCCGGGACGCTGCCAAGAAATATCTCAAGGAAAATCCGGACATCGCCGAGCAGCTGGAGGCGGACATCCGCAAAAACTTCGATAAACTCCTGAGCAACCAGGCCCGGATCGCCGCCAAGGCCGCCGGCCGGGCGGTGGATGTGAGCGCCGACGATTTCAACGATGACAATTGAGCGCATCGAGGCGTCCCGGCATAAAAAGGGCCGGGTGCTGGTGTTCCTGGAGGACGGCGCCTGCCTTCGGATCACGGAGCAGGAGCTGTTGGACTTTGGCCTGCGCTCCGGGGACGAACTGGACGACAAGACGCTGCAAAAGCTCAAAGAGGCCGCCGGTGTGTCCAATGTGAAGGCCACGGCGGCGGACCTGGTGGGCAAACGGGCCATGAGCCGCCGGGATCTGGAGCGCAAGCTTCAGGACCGGGGCGCCAGCGAGACGGAGGCACGCTATGCCGCCGAGTGGATGGAGGCCATCGGCGCCATCAACGATGCGGACTATGCCGCGGTGTTGGCCCGGCACTGCGCAGATCTGGGCTACGGTCCCCAGCGGGTGCGGGAAAAGCTCTATGAAAAGGGAGTTCCCCGGGAGCTGTGGGACGACGCTCTGGACACCCTGCCGGACAGCGCCGGGCAGATCGACGCCTTCCTGGAGCGTAAGCTCCGGGGGCGGGTACCCGACCAGCGGGAGAAAAAAAGGCTTTGTGACGCGCTGCTGCGCCGGGGCTTTTCCTGGGGCGACATCCGGGCGGCCTGGAGCCGCCTGGGGGCGGAAATCACGGAAAACTGAGAAAAGAGCGGTCCATCAAGAGGAGGATCCCATGGGCAAAGAAAAACGGGTGCTGCGCGTCCTTGCCTTGTCCCTGGCCGGGATTTTTCTGCTTCTTTTGCTCTGGGGCCTGAGCCCCGGCCCGGAGCGGTTGGCCCGGTTTACGGCGGAGCGCTATGCACAGCGATACGCTTGCGATTATAGCTATCATGCCCTTGTGATGGAAGGCGAGGTCAGCCGCCGGGTGGCTGGGGCGTTTCAGGTACGGTATCCATCCTGGATTGTGCTGTTGTCCCGGGAGGACGACCCGGACCGTCAGGGCGCCGTCCTTCGGCTGGAACTCAAGGATGGAATTTTTCCAACCGCAGTGACGGAAGCCGACTGGTGGACACCGGAAGAATCCATGGAGCGGCCGGAGATCCCCCTGCCGGTTTCCCCATAAAAAACGAGAAAACGGAGCGATTCTATGTCATATAACGTTGCATTCATCTCCCTGGGCTGTGCGAAGAACCAGGTGAACTGTGAACAGATGATGGCCACCTGCCAGAAGGCCGGGTACACCATCCAGGCGGCGCCGGAGGGGGCGGACGTGGTGGTGGTGAACACCTGTGGCTTTTTGTCCTCCGCCTGTGAGGAGGCCATCGACAATATTTTGGAGATGGCGGAGCTGAAAAAGGCCGGACAGGTGAAAAAGATCCTGGTCACCGGCTGTATGGCCCAGCGGTACAAGGAGGACGTCCTCTCCGAACTGCCGGAGGTGGACGGTGTGCTGGGCACCGGCAGCTACGGCGACATTGCCGATGCTGTGGCGGAGGTCATGGACCAGGGCCTGCGGCCCTGTCATCTGGGCAACATCCACACCGCCGACCAGAGCGGCGAGCGGATTTTGTCCACACCGCCCTGGTATGCCTACCTGCGGATCGCCGAGGGGTGCGACAACCACTGTGCCTACTGTGTGATTCCCTCTCTGCGGGGCAAGTACCGCAGCCGTCCCATGGAGGAGCTGCTGGAGGAAGCGGCGGAGCTGGCCTCCGCCGGGGTGAAGGAACTGCTGGTCATTGCCCAGGACATCACCCGCTACGGCACGGACCTGAGCGGTGAGCATCAGCTGGCCAAGCTCCTGACGGAGCTGTGCAAGCTGGACTTCCACTGGATCCGCCTGCACTACCTCTATCCCGACGAGATCACCGACGAGCTCATCGACACCATCGCCCGGGAGCCCAAGATCGTCAAGTACCTGGACATCCCCATCCAGCACTGCAACGACGCTATCCTGAAGGCCATGAACCGGCGGGACACCAAGGCGGAGCTGCTGGAGCTCTTTGCAAAGCTCCGTGCCCGCATCCCCGGACTGGTGCTGCGCACCAGCCTCATCACCGGATTGCCCGGTGAGGGAGAAGCGGAGTTGGAGGAGCTGTGCGACTTCCTGCGCCAGACCCGGATCGAGCGGGCCGGTGTGTTCCCCTTCTCCCCGGAGGAGGGGACCCGGGCCGCCCAGATGGAGCATGTGGACACCGAGGAGGCCCGCCGCCGGGCGGAGCTGGTGGTGGACGTGCAGTCCGACATCATCGACGATTACAACGACGCTGTCCTGGGCACTGAGCGGGAGGTTTTGTGCGAGGGCTTTGACGGTCAGGCACAGATGTACTTTGGCCGCAGCTACGCAGAGTCCCCGGACATCGACGGCCGCATCTATTTCACCGCCGACCAGGAGGTGGAGCCGGGCACTTTTGTCAACGTCCGGCTGACGGGTACCATGGACGGCGAGCTCACCGGCGAGCAGGTGTAAAGCACCGGAGGGTGAGCACATGAAGCATCCGCTGGAGGAGATTCCCGGCGTGGGTCCCCGGATCGCCGGTGTGATGGAGAAACTGGGGATCCGCCAGGTCGCTGACCTGGTGGGAAAGGATCCGGAGGAACTGTACCGACGGGAGTGCCGGCTCAAAGGATTTGAGGAGGATCGCTGTGCCCTGTATGTCTGGCGGACGGCGGTCTATTATGCCGAGAACCCGGTGCGGGAAGCGGAAAAATTAAAATGGTGGTATTGGAAAGACACCCCCTATCCGCCGCCGAAAGAAGGAGAAACCAATGAATCTGCCAAATAAACTGACCCTTTTGCGTATTATTTTGATCCCTGTTTTCATGGTGGTGCTGTACTGGGGCTTTCCGTACGCCAACTATGTGGCGCTGGCCATCTTCATCATCGCCAGTCTTACGGACATGCTGGATGGAAAGATCGCCCGGAAGTATAACCTGGTGACGGATTTCGGCAAGTTCGCCGATCCGCTGGCGGATAAGATGCTGGTGACGGCGGCGATGCTGTGGTTCGTGGAGAACCATCAGATGGCGGCCTGGATGCTGCTGATCGTCATCTGCCGGGAGTTCGCTGTCAGCGGCCTGCGGATGATCGCCAGCGACAAGGGCCGGGTGATCGCCGCCGGCTGGTCCGGCAAGGTGAAGACCGCTTCCACCATGGTGTGCATCGTGCTGATGTTTTTGCCCATCCCGCCGGTGCTCAACACCGTCTGCTGCTGGGTCATCACGCTGACCACGCTGTATTCCGGTGTGGAGTACTTTGTGAAGAACAAGGACGTTATCGCTACGGCCTGAGGGATTTCTTTGGGAAAGCCGAGGCTGTCATAGGGAATACAGAGGACCTGCCGTTTTAAACGGCAGGTCCTTTTTGCGTTATACACATGAGGAACTCCCAAACCACGCAGTCGGAATCGGCACGTTCCAGTAAGAAGGGCCTGCCTGGAACGAGGAAGAGAGCAGGCAGGCGCAGGGAGGGACAAAATTGCAGATTTTCCATTTACCTATAAATCCTACTTGACAAATGGGAAAAAACATGATATGAGTATACCATACAAAACAGATAGGAAATAAGGAGAAACTGCCATGAAGATTTACGCGGATCATGCGGCCACCACCGCCGTCAGCGATACGGCCATGGCTGCGATGCTGCCCTGCTTCCAGAGTGTTTATGCCAATCCCTCCAGCCTCCACAGTCCCGGTCAGCGGGCGGCGGAGAAGCTGGCGGAGGCCCGGGAGATCTTTGCCCGGAATCTGAATGCCGCTCCCCGGGAGATCACTTTCACCTCCGGCGGCAGCGAGTCTGACGTCCAGGCCCTGCGCACCGGCGCGGCCCTGGGAGCCCGGAAGGGCAAGCGCCACATCCTCTCCACCAAGTTTGAGCACCACGCGGTGCTCCATACCCTCAAGGCGCTGGAGAAGGAGGGATTCGCCGTCACACTGCTGGATATTCCTGCCGACGGTGTGGTGACGGCGAAGGCGGTCCGGGAGGCCCTGCGGCCGGATACCTGCCTGGTATCGGTGATGTTTGCCAACAACGAGATCGGAACCGTCCAGCCTATCGCGGACATCGGGGCGCTGTGCCGGGAGGCCGGCGTGCTGTTCCATACCGATGCGGTCCAGGCGGCGGGCCATCTGCCCATCGACGTGGAGGCCATGCACATTGACCTGCTGTCCCTGTCCGCCCATAAGTTCCGGGGCCCCAAGGGGGTAGGCGTGCTGTATGCCCGCCGGGGCGTTGCGCTGGAGACGGTGATCCATGGCGGCGCCCAGGAGTGGGGCAAGCGGGCCGGGACGGAGAACCTGCCCGGCATCTGCGGCGCGGCGGCGGCCTTTGACGAAGCCTGTGCCAATCTGAAGGAGCATGCGGCATACCTGACGCCGCTGCGGGACAAGCTGATTGCCGGATTGACCGCCATCCCCCATACGGTGCTCAACGGGGATCCCGTCCGACGGCTGCCGGGAAACGTCAACGTCTGCTTTGAGGGCATCGAGGGCGAGTCGCTGCTGCTGATGCTGGATGCAAAGGGCATCGCGGCATCCTCCGGCTCCGCCTGCACCTCCGGGTCCCTGGACCCCAGCCATGTGCTGCTGGCGCTGGGACGGCCCCACGAGGTGGCCCACGGCTCTCTGCGGCTGAGCCTGGATGTGGACAATACTCCAGAGGAGATCGATTACATTCTGGACGTTCTGCCTGGCATCGTCTCGTATCTGCGGGAGATGTCCCCGGTGTGGGACGAACTGGAGACGGGCCGGCGGCCCCATCTGATTTGAAAGGGAGGAACCAACAATGGCATTGTACAGTGATAAGGTCATGGACCACTTCCAGAATCCCCGGAACGTGGGTAAAATGGAAAACGCCGACGGCATCGGCGAGGTAGGCAACGCCAAGTGCGGCGACATCATGCGGATGTATATCAAGGTGGATCCCAAGACCCAGGTCATCACCGATGTGAAGTTCAACACCTTCGGCTGCGGCAGCGCCATTGCCACCAGCTCCATGGCCACAGAGATGATCAAGGGCAAGCCCATTTCGGAGGCACTGAAGCTTTCCAACAAGGCAGTGGTGGAGGCGCTGGACGGTCTGCCCACCCATAAGATCCACTGCTCCGTTCTGGCGGAGGAAGCGGTCCGGGCGGCGGTGAAGGACTACTTTGACCGCAACGGCATCCCTTACGGCGATGAGCTCCAGGCGTGCGCCGGTCACTGTGATACCTGCGGCCACGGCTGCGAGGGGTAAGAAACGGGAAAAGTCCCGGCACAGAGTAAGCTGTGCCGGGACTTTCTTTGCGGAAAGAGCGGGGAAGGGATCAGGTCCCGCTGCGCTCTGCCTCGTACTTTTTCAGGAAGTCCACCAGGGCCACCACGCCCTCCTTGGGCATGGCGTTGTAGATGGAGGCCCGCAGACCGCCCACGCTCTTGTGGCCCTTCAGGTTGTCGAAGCCTGCTGCCTTGCTGGCGGCTACCACGTCGGCGTCCTGCTCCTTGCTGGGGGTGACGAAGGGAACGTTCATGAGAGAGCGGTCCTCCTTGCGCACGGCACCGGTGAAGAACTTGCTCTGGTCCAGGAAGTCATAGAGAATGGCCGCCTTTTCTTCGTTGCGCTTGGCCATGGCCTCCAGACCGCCGTGGGCGAGCAGGTACTTGAACACCTTGCCGCAGCAGTAGATGGCCCAGCAGTTGGGAGTATTATACAGGGAGTCGTTGTCTGCGTGGGTCTTGTAGCTCATGTAGGTGGGAACGAAGTTGGGCAGATCGTCCCGCAGCAGATCCTCCCGGATGATGACAACAGCCATGCCGGCAGGTCCCACGTTCTTCTGTACGCCGGCCCAGATCAGGCCGTAGTCAGAGACATTGCAGGGACGGGAGAGGAACATGGAGGACTGGTCCGCCACCAGCACCTTGCCCTTGGTGTTGGGGAGCTGGTGATAGGTGGTGCCGTTGATGGTCTCGTTCTCACAGATATAGACATAGTCGGCGTTGTCCGGAATGTCCAGATCCGAGCAGTCGGGGATATAGGAGAAGTTCTTGTCGGCGGAGGAGGCAATGACCTTCACCTCGCCGTATTTCTGGGCCTCTTTCAAGGCCTTCTTGGACCAGTTGCCGGTCTCCACATAGCAGGCCACGCCGTTTTTCATCAGGTTCATGGGGACCATGGCAAACTGCACGGTGCCGCCGCCCTGTACAAAGAGCACTTTATAGTTGTCGGGGATCCCCATCAGCTTTCGCAGGTCGGCTTCCGCTTCATCCCGGATCTGCTGGAACACCTGGGAGCGATGACTCATCTCCATGACACACATCCCGCTGCCGTGGTAGTTCATCATCTCAGCGGCGATCTCTTCCAGCACTTCTTCCGGCATCATGGCCGGGCCGGCGGAAAAATTATAGGTCCGTCCGTATTTCATGCGCGTTTCCTCCATCTTTCTCATAGAATCTAACCGGACGGCTGACGGAAGCGGGCGGACAGCTGCCGCCCTGCCTCTCCGGCCTTCAGGATTCCTTCAGTATACGCCAGGCCGAAAAAACATGCAACTGACCGGCACAAGTTTCACAAAGCATCCAAAAAATGACGAAAAAACGAGGGATTCAATCTGCAAAATAGACAATAAAGAAATGACCTAATTGTAGAAAATGTAAAAAACGCAAAAGAGAAGATCACAAAGCGAGAAACCTTGGACGGAGATTGCATTCCAGAGAAAAGTTTTATATAATTTTAACCATCTGAATGGGCACAGGGAAGTGCCCGGCATCTGGAAGAATCGAGGAACGACTATGAGACCGGACGGGACCCGTTTACGGAATCTGACGCCTATCGTACAGGCGCTGCCCTATATCATGCCCCGCCGCTTTGACGCCCAGAATTGGGCGACGGATTATGTGGACGAGGATCTTCTGCGCACTTACATCCGTCAAAAGCGGAGAGAGGGGCAGCATGTGACCCACATGAGCGTTCTGGTGGCGGCCTATTACAAGGCGGCGCTGGAGCATCCCAAGGTCAACTGCTTTGTAATGAACCGCAAGGTGTATCAGCGCAATCATTTCTGCTTCAGCTTCGTGCTGCTCAAAACGCGGGCAGACGGCACGCCGGACGAGACGGCGCTGAAGATCTTTCTGGAGCCGGAGGATGACGTGTTCACCATCGCCCGGAAGATCAAAGAGCACATCGACCGCAATCTGCAGGCGACCCACAATAACCGCACCGACCGGTTCGCAAACTTTGCATTTTCCCTTCCGCTGCTGCCCCGGCTGGTGTTTGGACTTGCATACCATCTGGACCTCCACGGGCTGCTGCCCCGGAAGATCATCGACCTGAGCCCGTTCCACACCAGTTTGTTCATCACGAATCTGGCCTCTATCAACACAAGCTGCATTTTCCACCATTGTTACGAGTTCGGTACCACCGGCGTTTTCATCTGCATGGGACGGCCGGTTCCGGACCCCATGGCGCCTGCGGGGATCCGGAAAAAACTGATGCCGCTGGGTGTGGTGATGGACGAACGGATTGCAACAGGCATCGAATACTCCCGCTTTTTCGCGGCCTTCAGCCGCTATCTGCGCAAGCCGGAGGTTTTGGAAGAGCGGCTGGATGGAAAGACGACGGGCCTTCTGGCAGCTCAGAGGTAAGCACCGGAACAAAGAGGAGAGAGAACACATGGGAAAAGGACTTGGGCACCGGGCTGCGGCGTGGTGCGTCCACACGGGATTGTACATCCGGGCGTTTATCAAATGGCTGCTGTTGGCGGCGGTGATGGGAACCTGCTGCGGCGTGGTGGGATCCCTCTTCCACATCGGTGTGTACAAGGCGACGGCCCTGCGGGGGGAGCATCCGTGGCTTTTGTGGTGCCTGCCGCTGGCGGGTCTTGTGATCGTGGGCTTTTATAAGCTGACAAGGACGGAAGGACAGGGCACCAACGACATCATCGAGGCAGTCCACCATGGTAAGGTGCTTTCCATCTGGCTGCTGCCGGCCATCTTTGTCAGTACGGTGCTGACGCATCTGTGCGGCGGCTCTGCCGGCCGGGAGGGCGCCGCGCTGCAGATGGGCGGTACCATTGGCAGCTTTGTGGGGCATCTGTTCGGCCTGGACGACCGGGACCAGCGGACAGCCACCATGGTGGGCATGGCGGCCTTTTTCTCTGCGCTGTTCGGTACACCGCTGGGCGCCACGATCTTTGCCATCATGGTCATCAGCGTGGGCGTGCTGTATCATGCGGCATTGGTGCCCTGCCTTACTGCGGCTCTGATCTCCTATGGCGTTTCGCTGGCCATGGGAGTGGAGCCTACCCGGTTTACGGTCACCGCGCCGGCGCTGGAGCCGGGAATGCTGGTGCGCACGGCGATCCTGGCGGCGCTTTGCGCGCTGGTGTCGCTGCTCTTTTGCAACACCCTCCACTTCGTGGAGAACCAGCTCAAACGGTGGCTGCCCAACGCCTGGGTGCGGGCAGTGGTGGGCGGCGCGGCGGTGGTGGCGCTGACCTATCTCTGCGGCACCACGGACTATAACGGCGCCGGCATGGAGATCATCACCGCGGCGGTAGAGGAGGGAAGTGTGCATCCGGCCGCTTTCCTGCTCAAGATCCTCTTCACCGCCGTGACGCTGGGGGCCGGATTCAAGGGCGGCGAGGTGGTCCCGTCATTTTTCGTGGGCGCTACCTTTGGATGCCTGGCTGGGCCGCTGCTGGGGATCCCGGCAGGGTTTGCGGCGGCGCTGGGACTGGCGGCGGTGTTCTGCGGTGCTACCAACTGTCCGGTGGCCTCCATGTTTTTGGCGGTGGAGCTGTTTGGATCCGACGGCCTTTTGTACTTTGCTCTGGTCTGTGGAATCAGCAACATGCTCTCCGGCTACAATGGGCTCTACTCCAGCCAGACGATCCTGTACTCCAAGCTGAAAGCCCAGTACATCAACGTCCGGACCAATCATCACCACGCCGGTGAAAATGGGGAGGATCTGCCTCAGATCGCCCAGGGGCGGCGGAAATGAACCGATGAGAAGAGAGGAGAACCCAGGGATGCTTGTAAAGGCGGAAAATGCCCCATTACGCGGAGCTGCGCCCGGCCGGGACCGGACGGTGGACCTCGTCAAAACGGCGGCTATCTTCGGAGTGCTGCTGATCCATGTCAGTGCCGGGGGCCTGAGCGGTGCGGCGATAGGATCCGGCACGTGGATCGCCTGCCTCTTTTGGGGCAGCGTGTCCCGGGCGGCGGTCCCCTTGTTTTTGATGGCCAGCGGCGCGCTGCTGCTGCGGCCGGACCGGGAACTGACACTGCGGAAGCTGTATACGAAAAACTTTCCCCGGCTGCTGGCGGCGCTGCTGTTCTGGGCGGTGTGCTACAAGGTGTTCAACCTGCTGCTCTGGGGTGCGCTGACCCCGGCGGGGCTTGTCCAGGCGATCAAGGAAGTGATCCTCTTCCGCCATGAGGAGCACCTTTACTATTTGCACATCATGCTGCTGGTGTACGCCTTTTTGCCCATCACCCGACTGGTAGCAGCCCACGCCACGGCGGGGCAGATGCGGTATCTGCTGGGGCTTTGGTTCTTGCTGGGCATCCTCTACCCCACAGTGAAGATCTACTGGCCCTTTACGCTGCTGGTGGGGATCCCCACGCAGTGGCTCATGAACATGACTTATGCCGCCATCGGCTACACGCTGCTGGGATATTTTCTCTCCGCCCATCCCACGAGCCGCCGCTGGCCCTGGGGCGCGGCGGCCCTGGGGGGCTTTGCGGTGACCTTCGGCGGGACCTGGATTGCCTCCTGCTCCGCCGGAACGCTGAGCGGCCACTTCCTGGAGGGCATGAGCGTGGGGGTGTGCCTGCTGGCAGCGGGGCTGTACGGCCTTTGCATTGCTGCTCCCGTGGGGGACCGTGCGGAACGGGTACTGTCCTTTGTTTCCCGCGCTTCCTTCTGCGTGTTCCTGGTCCACATCTTTTTCCTGAAGGTGTTTGCCCATTTTGGCCTGACTGCATTGGCTGGGCCCGCCGTGGTGACGGTTCCGGTACTGTCGGCATTGCTGCTGGGCTGCGGCTGCGGCGTGTACGCGGTGCTCTCCCGCATCCCCGGTGTGCGGCGCTGGCTGGTATAAAGATGAAGAAACACGCCCGGACGGATTTCCGTTCGGGCGTGTTTTGGTATGTTCCGGTCAGCTCAGGAGATCTGGATGGGGACGCCGTTGACGGCAACGCCTTCTTCGGCGCGGATGAGAATGTACCGGGCACCGTCGATCAGCCGGGTCTCCACCAGGTCGCCCCGGTCCGGTGAGACCTTGATGGTGACGTCGGGGGTAGTGATCTCCAGCTGTTTGGTGTCCACCAGGTTCCGGGGGCTCAGATCTGCGTCGGCGCCGAAGGCGTCGTCATACCGCTCTTCAAAGGCCTCCACATGCTCCTCCGACACGCCGGAGTGCTCCAGCACCCGGCGGACGGTGCCCTTGTCTACCACCAGCGGTTCTTCCACCTTGTTGGCCTTGTGCTCTTCGATCATCTCCCGCAGCTGGCCATGAACAGACTGGACCACCTGGTAGCGGCATTCGTCGCTGAGGGTATCCTCCAGCAGCGCCTGGAAGGTCTCCATCTGCTCAGCGGCGGGCATGGGAGCGGGGGCGTGGAACACGGCCTCCACGAAGTCGGGGTGGGTCTGGGATGTGTCCTTGCAGTAGTACAGGGCGTCGTACAGATTGGTGCTGCGCTCGTCAAAGGAGGGGAAGAGAAAGCCCATCTCCGGTGCGGACACCACCCAGTCGGCGCTGATGCTGTGGAAGGCGTTTTCGTAAACGTAGTAGCTCAGGGCCTCTTTGGTCTGCTTGACCGGACAGATGCTGCAGAGAATGTAGCGGAAGACCTCAGAGGAGGCGTCGTCCTGCCGCTCCCCGTCTTTGGAGCGGTAGGGCACATCGTAGTCGTCCTGGACCAGCAAAATGAGATAATTCCCCTCCAGGTCCAGGGACTGGATCACCCGCTGGTAGAAGGCGGAGACCGCCTCCTCGTCCCGGAGGGCGGAGTTGCGCAGGGTCATGAGCAGCTTGTGCTGATCGCCCTCCACCACCTGGCGGGTGTCAAAGGGGATGTCCAGCAGATTTTTGCCCAGGGTGCCGGAGAGGGTCTTGCGCAGCGTGGCCAGCAGCTGTTCGCTCTCCGTCTGGCCCAGGATCCCCAGGGACTGGTCGAACTGGGAGATGATCTCCCGCTTTTCATTGACATAGCAGCCCCGGACCCGGGAGATGCTGCTTTTATCCGCCCGGAACCGGCGGCGCAGTTCGGCGATTTCTTTTTCGTTCATCAAAAGCCCTCTTTTGTATCAGGAGATATTGGCGCGGCGCGCCGCCCATTATCTTAACACAGCATGGGATCCAATGCCAGGGAATTCTCCCGAACGGGAGACAAAAGACGGGCGTCTCTCCCTATTTGGAGAGACGCCCGTTTGAGACGGTTCTGGAAAAGCTGGGGGGAGAGAGAACTCAGAACACGCCTTGTTCCATCATGGCTTCGGCCACCCGCTTGAAGCCGGCGATGTTGGCGCCTGCCACCAGGTTATAGCCCAGGCCATACTCCTCGGCGGCATCCACGCTCATCTGATAGATGGTGTTCATGATCTGGTGGAGCTGCTTGTCGACCTCTTCCGCGGTCCACACCAGCCGCTCGCTGTTCTGGGCCATCTCCAGGGCGGAGGTAGCCACGCCGCCGGCGTTGACGGCCTTGGAGGGCGCCACGATCATGCCGGGCTGCTCCATCAGGAACTTCAGCGCGTCATTGGTGGTGGGCATGTTGGCCACCTCGATGTAATACTTCACGCCGTTGGCGGCGATCTGCTTGGCCTGCTCCATGTGGACGTCGTTCTGCATGGCCGACGGCATGATCACGTCCGCCTTCACGCCCCAGGGCTTCTCGCCGGGATAGAACGCCACGCCGAACTTATCAGCGTAGTCCTGGACCTTGTTGCGGCCGCTGGCGCGCATCTCCACGATGTAGTCGATCTTCTCCTTGGTGCAGACGCCGTCGGGATCGTAGATGTAGCCGTCGGGGCCGGAGAGGGTCACCACCTTGGCGCCCAGCTCCGTGGCCTTCTTGCAGATGCCCCAGGTCACGTTGCCGAAGCCCGCGCAGGCAATGGTCTTGCCCTCAATGGACTCACCCTCGTGCTTGAGGACGTTTTCCAGATAGTACACCGCGCCGTAGCCGGTGGCCTCCGGGCGGATGCGGCTGCCGCCGTAAGAGAAGCCCTTGCCGGTGAGCACGCCGTTTTCAAAGGCGCCCTTCAGGCGGCGGTACTCGCCGAAGAGATAGCCGATCTCCCGGCCGCCCACACCCATGTCGCCGGCGGGGACGTCCACATCGGGGCCGATGTAGCGGTAGAGGGCCTGCATGTAGGCCTGGCAGAAGCGCATGACCTCGGCGTCGGACTTGCCGGCGGGATCGAAGTCGCTGCCGCCCTTGCCGCCGCCGATGGGCAGGCCGGTGAGGGAGTTTTTGAAGATCTGCTCAAAGCCCAGGAACTTGATGATGCCGGGATACACATTGGCCTGAAACCGCAGGCCGCCCTTGTAGGGACCCAGGGCACCGTTGAACTGGCAGCGGTAACCGATATTGGTGTGCCACTGGCCCTGGTCGTCCTCCCAGCAGACCCGGAAGGTGAACATCCGCTCCGGCTCCACCATGCGGTTCAAAAGATCTGCCTTTTCATATTCGGGATGTTTTTCAATCACGGGCTCCAGCGAGGAGAAAACCTCCTCCACGGTTTGGACGAACTCGGGCTCATTCGCGTGCTTCTTCTTCACGTTTTCGATTACGCTGGCAAGATACGCATTCATCAGTGTGCCTCCTCATTCATCTATATTGGGCTTCCCGCCGGGTTGTCTGACCTCTATGGTCATTGTAACATGTCTCGCTGAAGGAAGCAAGCATTCATTTTGTCAGTTTTGCCAATCTGGGAGTTTGCTGTATAGAAAAAAGAGGGTGTACGTTGTTGAAAACGACGGTATTTAAGAGGCAAATGAACTTTCGAAGGGAATTCTGGAGGCGTTCTGCTTGACTTTCTGCCGTCAGACCGTATAATAAAAGATTGTGTGGCGCGGATTGAGCGCCTTTTTACCTGGATGGCATTTTTTGAGGGAGGCAATGTTATGCATACCTATCCGATTGATGTGGCGGGCCTGCACCGGGAACTTCCCATCTGCAAGGTCACGGATGATCTGTACATCGGCGCGTTCATCGTCTTTGGCGACGCGGAGCTGACTGTGGCCTGCGCCCGGGAGCTTTTGAAGCTGGTTCCCGCCGACAGCTATGACTACATGCTCACCGCAGAGGCCAAGAGCATTCCCCTGATTCATGAGATGGCCCGCCAGTCCGGCGCGGCAAAGTATTTTATTGCCCGCAAGGGTCCCAAGGCCTACATGCCCGATCCGCTGCATGTGGTGGACAAGTCCATCACCACGGCGGAGGAGCAGGAGCTGTACCTGGGCCGGGACGACGCGGATCTGATCCGCGGCAAGCGCATTCTGCTGATGGATGACGTGATCTCCACCGGCGGTTCTCTCCATGCCATGGAGGCACTGGTGAAGATGGCCGGCGGCACGGTTGCCGGCCGTGTGGCTGTTCTGGCGGAGGGCGATGCCCAGAAGCGGGACGACATCCGGTTCCTGGCGCCGCTGCCGGTGTTCAATGCCGACGGCACCGTCAAAGGCTGAGAAGAAAACGCACCGTTCAAAAAGAACGGTGCGTTTTTTATCGGGGCGGCAGATCGCGAGGCGGTATTACCGGCTCTTTTTATAGGTGAGGTATCCCTCCAGGATCAAGGTGGCGGCCACGGCGTCCACGGTTTTTTTCCGCTTTTTGGCGTTTTTGCCGGCCCCCATCAGGATCTGGTGGGCGTCGATGGTGGTACGGCGCTCATCCCACAGCGTCACCGGCAGACCGGTGACGGTCTTGAGCAGCTCCCCCATGGCCTGGGCCTTTTCCGCCCGGGGGCCCAGGGTGCCGTCCATGTTTTTGGGGTATCCCAGCACCAGCTCCTCCACGCCGTGCTCCCGGGCCAGGGATGCTACCTGGTCGGCCACGGCTTCCGGACGGTAGGCGTTGATGGTGGTGGTGAAACCGGCCAGAAAACCGGTAGGGTCAGAGATGGCGATGCCGGTGTGGGCGTCGCCGTAGTCGATGGCCATGATCCGCATGGGAATCCTCCTTTGTGACGGCTGTTTTCTGCGGTCATGATAGCATACAGGGGAGAAATCTGCAAGGCAAGAAAAAATTTCAAAAAACAGTTGACCTTATATTTGACTTGTGGTACAATCTCTCTTACCTGTGAAAAAGGGCTTTGTTGTCATGCGCATTTTTCGCTTTTCAGCCATGGCGGCGCAGACCCTTTCTGAAATGGCAGGGAGGCAGTCGGTATCCCCGGCGTTGCCGGGAATGATACCAATAATAAGGAGGTGCCGTTAGATGCGCGTGAAAGTGACCCTGAGATGCAACGAGTGCAAGCAGAGAAACTACAATACCATGAAGAACAAGAAGAACACTCCGGACAAGCTGGAACTCAACAAGTATTGCCCCTTCTGCAGAAAGCACACGCTCCACAGCGAAACCAAGTAATGGTGAACGAAATGAGAAAGGGCGTGTAAACGTATGGCAGAAGAAGTCAAGAAGAAGAGAAGCCGCGGAGCATGGTTCCGCGAGATGAAAAGCGAACTGAAGAAGGTCGTTTGGCCTGACCGTAAGACTGTGATCGCCAACACCGGCACGGTTTTGCTGTGCTCCCTGGTCATCGGCGCCTGCATCTGGATTTTCGACGGCGTCGCCGTGACGGCCGTGCAGATCATCCTGGATGTGTTTGGTGCTTAAGGGGTAAGAAAGATGTCAGACAGCGCGAAGTGGTATGTGATCCATACCTATTCCGGCTATGAGAACGCCGTTAAGACCAGCATCGAAAAGTTCGTTACCGGCCGCGGCATGGAGGACAAGATCCTTCGCATGGAGATCCCCATGGAGACCGTGACCGAGGTCACCGAATCCGGTACCACAAAGGAAGTGGAGCGGAAGGTGTTCCCGGGCTACGTGCTGATCAAGATGGTCATGACCGATGATACCTGGCACCTGGTGCGCAACGTTCGGGGCGTCACCGGCTTCGTAGGTTCTGCCAACAAGCCCATCCCCCTCTCTGAGGAGGAAGTCCTGGCCATGGGTATGGAAAAACACGAGATCGTGGTCAACTACAATGTGGGCGACCATGTGAAGATCGTGGATGGCCCGCTGGCCAGCTTTACCGGCATCGTGGAAGAGATCGAGCCGGAGAAGAACCGCGTGAGCGTGATGGTGTCCATGTTCGGCCGGGAGACCCCGGTGGAACTGGAACTGGACCAGGTCGAGGTTCAAAAGTAAGACGCGCCCGCAGCGGCGCAAGTGGGAGGGGCACCCGCCCCGCCAAAGACGGCTTTTGCCGCCACCACATTTATGATTTAGGAGGTGCTACTCCGTGGCACAGAAGATTACTGGTTATGTGAAACTGCA
>ERZ827037.2283-NODE-2283-length-16678-cov-2.720087_pt1 | contig 16678 bp, 9 predicted proteins | sample MGYA00519924_ERZ827037 | MGnify/ENA primary metagenome ERZ827037 (study PRJEB31778, sample SAMEA3449250) | human gut metagenome | biome: human gut; feature: human-associated habitat; material: faeces | place: United Kingdom | collected 2010/2012 ...
CCAGATAGCAGGAGATTTGAACGACTATTCCAAATACATTGATGGACTAAAAGTACTGCCTGTATATGGAGGTTCTTCCATTGACAGCCAGATACGCAGCCTGAAACGAGGCGTACATATCATCGTAGCCACTCCTGGACGTTTGCTGGACTTGATGGAACGCAAGACCGTTTCCCTATCCACCATCCGCAACGTTGTAATGGACGAAGCAGACGAGATGCTGAACATGGGATTTACAGATAGCATTAACGCTATTCTGGCTGATGTACCGCAAGAACGTAACACACTGCTTTTCTCCGCTACTATGAGCCCGGAAATTGCACGTATCTCCAAGAACTATTTACGTAACGCGAAAGAAATTACTATTGGCCGTAAGAACGAAAGTACCAACAACGTTAAACACGTAGTTTATACCGTACAAGCGAAAGATAAATACGAGGCTTTAAAACGCATTGTCGACTATTACCCGCAAATATACGGTATTATTTTCTGCCGTACCCGCAAGGAAACACAGGAAATTGCTGACAAATTAATGCAAGAAGGCTATAATGCCGACTCGCTGCATGGCGAACTTTCACAAGCACAACGAGACACTGTCATGCAAAAGTTCCGTATTTGTAATCTGCAGCTGCTTGTTGCTACGGATGTAGCAGCCCGTGGTCTGGATGTGGACGATTTGACTCACGTCATCAACTACGGCTTGCCTGATGATACAGAAAGCTACACTCACCGCAGCGGACGTACAGGACGTGCCGGAAAAACCGGTACTTCTATCGCTATCATCAATCTCCGCGAGAAGGGAAAGTTAAGAGAAATAGAACGAATTATCGGCAAGAAATTCATTACCGGAGAGATGCCGACTGCGGCAGGCATTTGCCAAAAGCAGTTGATTAAGGTTATTGACGACCTTGAAAAAGTAAAAGTAAATGAAGAAGAAATCGCAGGCTTCATGCCGGAAATCTATCGTAAACTAGAATGGTTGAGCAAGGAAGACCTGATAAAACGAGTGGTTTCGCACGAATTCAACCGTTTCGCAGAATATTACCGCCACCGCCCGGAAATAGAACAACCAACAATTGAAAGCCGTAGTGAACGTGCCAGAAAAAGTGACCGCAAAGAAAATGGTTTCGAAAAGAGAAGTCGGAAAGCTGCTCCAGGCTTCAACCGCCTATTCATCAATCTGGGTAAAACAGACAGTTTCTTCCCCAGTGATCTTATCGGCTTATTGAACAGTAATACACGTGGACGTATCGAGTTGGGACGCATTGACCTGATGCAGAACTTCTCTTTCTTCGAAGTACCTGAAAAAGAAACCGTCAATGTTCTAAAAGCTCTAAACCGTGCCAAATGGAATGGTCGTAAAGTTGTTGTAGAAGTCTCCAGTGAAGAAGGTGGAAAAGGACACGAAAACGGTTCGGGTGAACGCAAAGGCGGTAAAAGATCCGGTAAAAACGAAGAGCGCGCTCCACGCTATGAAAATAAAGACAGAAAATCTAAGGATGCTTCTGCCAAAGGTTCAAAATCCAGCAAGAAGGAAAAACCAAGCCGTGCAGAGCGGGGATATTCGGATGCCCGCGGACCGAAAAGGAAAGATAACTGGCAGGAATTTTTCAAAGATAAAGAACCCGACTTTAGTGAAGAAGGATGGGCGAGAAGAAAGCCCAAAAAGCAACTTTAATCTTCCGAGAAATTGAGGGTGTGTCAAAATGATAAACTATTCAAACCCTTGACACACCCCCACTCAATTATACTAATGAAAGTCCTTCTCTTTCAAATCTTTTTTTTTCATCTCTCTATACTGCCGCGGAGGCATTCCGAACTTTTGAGAAAACACTTTATAGAAAGTACCTCTATTCGTATAACCCGCCTTATTCATAATCTCCTCTACTGTAAGATTTGTAGTAAGCAACAGGCGTTCCGCTACCGTCAGACGATACTCTTTGATAATGTCAGCCGGAGTTTTATCCGTTACATTCTTCAATTTCCGATAAAACTGACGAGTGCTACACCCTAATGAAGCGCTCAACAACTCTACCGAAAGCTCCGGATTCTCCACATATTCATCTATCACTCGCATCATTTTCTCAAAGAACGACTTGTCTTCTTTATGCAAAAGATGCCCGTCTTCCAGTTTAAAAGCACTATAAATAGAGCTATAATACTCTTTCATATCCTCTTTACGCCTAATCTGCCTTTCTACAATCTTCTCTAGATATTCGACATTAAAAGGTTTTGTAACGTATGCCTCCGCACCCGATTCGATTCCTTTCACTTGCTCATCAATATAATTAAGTGCCGAGAGCAATACTAGCGGAATATGACTCAACAATTTATCTTCCTTCACAATCTTCGCAAATGCCCGTCCATCCATATCCGGCATCATCACATCCGATAAAATCAAGTCCGGTTGTTTCAGTTTCAGCTGTTCCAACGCCTCCTGAGCACTATTAAACGGCTGCACATTATATTTACCCGCAAAAATTTCTGTCACAAACCACAACATAGAAGGATCATCATCAATAATCATTATAGTCTGCCTAGAAGCGTCATAATCTGCAACAATATCCTTCTTCTGCTCTACTGGTTTATCGCTAATTGGCATTACTTGCTTCTTCAGTTCCTTCAATTCTCCTGATTTCGCATCAGTGACAGTCAACATCGGCAAAACAACCTCAAAAGTCGTCACCTCTTCCGGTATGCTCATCACGCGAATCTCTCCAGCAAGCAGATTCACCATACTATGACAAATAGCCAGTCCCAAGCCATTTCTCGGGAAAGCTTCGTTCTTATTCTGCGTTTCAAAATCATCCAGAATCTTATAGCGGTCGAATATCTTATCCAGATTCTCCTTCTTAATTCCCTTACCTGAATTGGATACACGGATACAAAGCCTTTCTCCTTCAATACATTGCTCCACAGTTATCTTACCGCCATCGGAGGTATATTTGAAGGCATTCGATATCAAATTATTGACAATTTTACTCAAGCAACTCACATCTGTATTCCAGCGATCTCCCTCCTCAATATTTAGTTGATAATCCACCTTTCTACTTTCCACCCATTCACCAAAAGATTCGGCAATGCCCCGAGTATGCTCATCCACAGCTACCTCTTGTATATCCAATACCTTATGCCCTGTTTCTAACCGACGAAATTCTATCAATTCTTGAATCAGCGAATTCAGTTTCTGTGCATTCTGTTGAACCAAATCAGCATATTTACGGATATATCCATCTGTTCCGGCATAAGACAGAATCTTCTCACAAGGTCCTGATATTAAAGTAAGAGGCGTACAAAATTCATGTGTGATATTTGTAAAGAACCTTAATTTAGATTCATAAATTTCATCTCGTTTTTGTCGGTTCAGTTTCTCAATAATAATATCCCGTTTCCGACGATAGCGACGAATAGCCATATAAACAAGCCCCCAAAGCAAAAGAAGAAACAGCAAGAAATATCCCCAATAAGCTAATTGTGTCATATACCAAGGAGGAGCAATACGAATGACCAAAGAGTACGGCTTGCTTTCTTTACCCATGATATTACTCCGGCATTTCACCCAAAGAGTGTATTGACCGGGTGGAAGATTGGAGAAAACAGCCGTTGTAGAAGAGCCGTTCTCTATCCAATTATTGCTTAGTCCGTCTATCATATAAGAATAAGTATAATTATTACCATTGATATAATCGACAGCTACAAAAGATAAATTGAAAAAATTCTGGCTATAATCCAGTTCCAATACTTCCACATCTTTATCTTGCCGCAAAAAATGATAAATATTATATTCTTTTCCAAAGATAGATAGACGGTAAAACTGCAATTTCGGCATATATTCCATAGCCGTAAGATCGTTTTCATTGATAGTAATAAATCCGTTTGTTCCACCGAAGAAGAGAGTCCCTGTACGCTCGTCCTTAAAGAAAGCACCATCACTGAACTCTGTGACTTCCAGATTATTCTGCCGATTATAAGCCTGGACAGTATTTGCCTCAATATTAAACCGTACCACCCCTTGATTGGTACTTAGCCAAAGATTATGTTCGCCATCTTCCAAAATGCCGTGAACCGTATTATTGGGGAATCCATCTGCCTCATTATATACCCGATAATTACCAGGCGACTGCATGTGTGTCAACCCAAAACTAGTACCCAACCAATAGCCTTTTTTATTTGAAAGAATGGCAAAAATATCATTTACAGCCTGGTTACTGACTTCCTGGTCAAAACGAAATGGCATCATCACCTCCGTCTTCACATTCATCCGGTAAGCACCATAACCACGATTACCAAACCATAGAATGGAATCATTTTCCTGATGAGACGTAAAAAAGTAATTAGAAGCTCTTCTCCCTCCATCTAACACAATTCTTCGGGTAAACATAACTTTAGGTTCTCCATCAGAAACGTTCAGTACAATTTTCACAATTCCCTCACCTACAGTAGCCACCCAAATCGTACTGTCATTCAATTCACATATAGAGTGCACATATCTCAACGTCTTACCGTCAACCATAACAGGAAACTCTTTTACTTTTCTCTCCCGATAAGAATAATAGTTCATCCCATGCTCCGTTCCTATCCACAGTCGATTCCAACAACTAGGAGCAAAACAGTAAACGGAATTATCCGTCAACGAACTATTCCCTGTATGCAACCGTTCCACATCAAACTTTCCTCCCGTATCTGGAGCATAACGGAGCATACGCAAAATTCCATCTCCTTTAGTCCCTACCCATAACGTTTGTTCATCATCCAAAAACAAAGCCCGCACCGGAGTGTTAATTTGATAGTCAGAAGTATCCAATAAAGTATTCCGAATAGAAAAATGGTCGATGAAATACATATATACCCCCTGTCCATCAGTTCCCACCCAAATAATATCCTGAAATCGATCTTTAAACAGACAGAAAATGCCGGATTCAATGCCGATTGATTGCATGACATATTTAACCTTACTGTCGGACTGATATTTCAAGCAAATCAATCCACTGCTTTTGAAACCGACATAATAATCATCTCTTTGCTTGACAATAGAAGAGACCTGCCCTCGCTGAGCTATCTCCTCTTTCAAATCAGCTATGAAATATTTATTCCGGCTACGCAAATCATACTCATAAAGATCATAAGCACCGTCAATAAAATAAACCAAATCTCCTTCTCCTGATGTCCAAAACAACTCTCCCTCCTGCTCAAACAACGACTGAAGAATAAGTTCCGGGATACTATCTTCCTTCTTTTCAATAACATAACTACGGACATCACCACTAGAAGAAAAAATCCATAGAACATTCGCACTATCCACACATATATACTGTATATCCTCAAAAGCTAACCGCTTTGCATTCAAACGGTGGAATTTAAGTCCTTTCCGATCAAAATAATAAATATAACCGTCATCCTTAATGACCAAGACATCATTCTCCCGCGTTTTTGCCATACAGCTAATATCCTGAAAGTCTTTAAACCGCTGAACAGTCTGCAAATGAGTATCGAAACGGTCGAGTCCATAATTCGTCTGTATCCATAAAACATGGTCTTCCGCTTCCATTATATTATCAATCAAGTTACCTGACAAATTGTTCCGGACATCAACAGGCTTATACAAACGGAGTTCAGTCCCATCAAACACATTTAATCCATCACACGAACCAATCCAGATCAATCCATCACAATCCTGACAAATAGAAAGAATGGCGCTATTAGACAATCCGTTTTTGCTGGAAAACTGACGCAAACTATATGCTGTAGCCTCAACATCCAACAGACTCCACCAACCGATAACGAGAAAAAAGAAAAATCGAGAAAGATATGTTTTTCCCATAAGCAACAAAGTATTTCATTCAATAGCAAAGGATGCAGTTCATTAATACAAAAGTAATAAAGAAACTTCTTACACCAATAATAAACAGATAATAAATTGCACGATTTTCCGCCATTTCCTCCTCAATTCCTGCCATTTTATCAAGAAAAGACATAAATGGCATAAATTCGTACATACATTCCTCAGCACCACCCCCATATTTGCAACGTCTGATTTTCATAACGGTCAAGACACTATTTTATATTAACCATTAAACACTAATACGTATGACCTAAAAGTACTCTCCATTCAAAATCAAAACTAGCATCAGAGAATTTTAATCATTTAATTTAATTCCTTAAATCAAAACAAGGTATGACTTGTAGAAAGTATAAACTTTTGTTTTTCAGTCTCGCTATAGCCTCTTTATTTATTCTGGCGCCCGACATTAATGCCGGACAGGCGAGCATATTGAGCACTTCGCAAACGAAGAATACCCTCGTAAAAGGAACGGTAAAAGATGCATCCGGTGAACCTCTCATCGGAGTAAGCGTAAGTGTAAAAGGCAAGTCGGGAATCGGAACAATTACAGACATCAACGGCAACTTCTCCATTCAATGTGACGCCAATGATACACTAGTTTTTTCGTACATCGGCTATGCTACTCTAGAGTTTCCGGTTAACGGAAAGAGTTCTCTTTCCATTAGCATGAAAGAAGACACGAAAGTCCTCGATGAAGTTATTGTAGTAGGATATGGCACAACAACCCGTAAAAGTGCGGTAGGTGCGGTAGACCAAGTAAAAGCCGACATGATTGAAAACCGTCCGGTGGCAAACATGACTCAGGCATTGCAAGGAGCAGCAACGTTATCATACAGCAACGTAACCACAACCCGAATGATAACAAAACGAATTTCAATATCCGTGGTATCAGTACGCTGAATGACAATAGCCCTCTATTTGTGATAGACGGACTGGTAGCTGACGGTGAAAGCTTCAATAAGCTGAATCCGATGGACATCGAAAACATCTCTATTTTGAAAGATGCAGGAACGGCCGCTATCTACGGTTCACGTTCTTCCAACGGTGTAGTAGTGGTGACCACCAAAAAAGGGAAAAAGAACCAGCGTCCGGTAGTCCGCTTGAGCGGCATGATAGGTTGGGAAAATCCGGACATCCTGTTCTCTCCGGTAGCAGGCTATCAAAACGCAACACTGAGAAATCTTGCAGAAACCAATGCAGGCAATGCTCCCAAGTATACTCCTGACCAAATCCGCGATTTAGCCGCTCATCAGAATGAAGAGAGCTGGTTCTTTGACCAGATTATGCGAACAGCCATGCAACAGAATTATAACCTAAGCGTATCCGGAGGTAGCGAACACTCTACTTACATGATTTCAATGGGTTATTACGATCAGGAAAGCAACTATGTAGGAAACGACTCTTTCGGTGTTCAACGCTACAACTTCCGCACAAGTCTGAGTACTGAGCTCGGACGCTTCAAACTGACCGGAATCCTTGCTTATGCCCGCAACAACAGTGTAAGCACTACCGGAGGAAGCCTGGAAGTAGATGCCGCCCGCACCCCGACCTACTATTACTATAAAATGAAATCAGCAGACGGACGATACCTACTGAATGATATATTGTCCGAGTTCAACCCACTGGGACAGTTGGAAGCGGGTGGAAGAAATAAATACCGTAATAACTACATCAACACAAACGTTTCCGCCGAAATGAAGATTATTGACGGATTAAAATTGAAAGGAGTGTTCGGTGCTGACATCATGAACGACACACGTTTTACCAGGAATCATGCAGTGGCTTATTATAGTAGCGAAGAAGCCACAGAACCGCGTCCAATCAAAAAAGAGAACAACAAAACCAGTAACTGGAACAGTAACGCCTATCTTATCAATACTCAACTGCTATTGGATTACAACAAAACATTCGGCAAGCATACGGTCAACGGTCTAGTAGGATTGACCAACGAGTCATACACACAAAGCAGTAACGAAATAGAAAAGAAGTATGTAGACCCCGATTTAGGTATTGCTACTGACGAAACAACCAGTGAGCCGGGAAACATCACAGGAAAAACTTCCGTTGACGACAGTAACCGCACCAGCATAACCTCTTTCCTTGGACGTGCAGGTTATTCGTATGCCGACAGATATTATGCAGAATTCAGTTTTCGCTACGACGGAGCTTCTAAGTTCCACAAGGATTATCGTTGGGGCTTTTTCCCCTCAGTTTCCTTGGGGTGGCGCCCTACAGAAGAATCCTTCATGGAGTTTTATAAAGAAAAGATAGGCGACTTGAAGTTACGAGCCTCTTATGGTATCTTGGGCAGTCAAGCAATCGGTACTTACGATCGTTTTACCGTATATGACGTGTATGACAACAGCTATGCCTACAATAACAAAACGGTATCGGGAGCCGGATTCAAACTGGGACTAGAAAATCTGACTTGGGAAAAAACCCAAACATTCAATATCGGTGTCGATGCCTCTTTCCTACAAAACAGTCTGACTGTCACTTTCGATTACTTCCATAAAAGAACGAATGACATCTTAATGAAACCGCTGATTTCTTCCGTATTCGGTACGGAAATGCCTATGGCAAATATCGGCAAGATGCAAAATCAGGGATGGGATCTATCTGTCAACTATCGATTGAAAACTGGGGCGTTTACTCACAATTTCAACTTTAATTTGGGAGATTCTTGGAACAAGGTATTGGAATTCCCCGGAGACGAACAAATTACCCAAGTGGAAGAGTTAAGCCGTATCATCCGGGTCGGTGTTCCCTTGAACTCTTATTATGGCTATAAGATGGCAGGATTTTTCCAAAGTTACGATGAAATTGAAGCGTCTGCCATACCAGTAGGAGCTAAGGTACAACCCGGAGATATTAAATTTGTAGACCGAAATGACGACGGTATCATCGACTCAAAAGATAAGTTTATTCTTGGTAATGCCTTCCCACGTTATACTTTCGGATTCACCTACGGTCTGAACTGGAAAGGGATCGATTTCAGTATGTTCTGGCAAGGAGTAGGCAAACGTGACATGATGTTGCGTGGTGAATTGATAGAACCATATCACGCCAACTACTCTTATACCATTTATAAACATCAACTGGATTTCTGGACACCAACCAATACCGAGGCCCGCTGGCCAAGATTAGCAGCGCCAGGTTCTGACTCCAACAGAAACAACTACGGCAATGGAAACGGCTCCGACCTCTTCTTGCTAGACGGTAAATACTTGCGGTTGAAAAACCTCACGATTGGTTATACCCTGCCCAAAGAATGGACTAAACATTTGGGAATGCAAAAAGCCCGCTTGTATATAAACGGTCAGAACTTACTGACATTCAGCAACAACTCGTTTATAGACCCGGAATCATCCGAATTTGATTCCAAAATGAGCACAAGCGGTGCCAATAGTGGGCGTTCGTATCCTACTCTGCGTTATTTCGGATTTGGTGTAGACATTGAATTTTAATCAAACAACAGTATGAAAAGATATAAACTTCTCTATTTAGTGGCTGGGGTTGCTTCCGTGCTGATGACCGGTTGCAACGATATGGAAAATACCCCGTCCAACAAATTCACGGACAACAGCTTCTGGAACTCCACAGAGAAAGCACAATACGTAGTTAACATGGCCTACAGCCAAATGTACAATGCCGGAAGAATGTGGCAGGACGAAAGTCTGAGTGACAATGTATTCGACGGAAGAAATGTAACCGACCCGCGTGCCATTCGCAAAGGTATGGGCACTCCTTCTTTAGAACTCTTTAAAAATGAATGGAAGGATCTATACGGTGGTATCAAAACCTGCCATGTGTTTCTGGAGAAAGTAGATCTGGTTCCGGGAATGAATGTAGCTGTCAAAGCACGCATGATTGCCGAAATTCGTTTTATCCGTGCCTTTATCTATTTCCGGCTAACTAATCTGTATGGAGATGTGCCATTCTTTGACAAAGATATTACAATTGATGAATCCAACTCCATTGCCCGTACTCCACGTGCTACCATCATCAGCTTCATCCATCAGGAATTAGAAGATATAGCAAACGCACTTCCCACCCGTGACCAATTGCAAGATGCTGAACAAGGCAAGATTACCAAAGGAGCGGTCAGTGCTCTACAGGCGAGAGTCTACCTAATGGACAGTGACTGGGATAACGTTATCAAATATTGCGATAATCTGATAAAGAAACAGAATGAATATGGCACATACAGCCTTCTCCCCACTTATCGTAGTGTTTTTGAAGAAACCAACGAATATAATCAGGAGATTATTCTAGACCGTGCATACGTTCCTTTCCTACTGACATGGGGTGAGATGTCAGATATGGCTCCGCTATCAGTTGGTGCACGTCTTTGTAACCGCGCTCCGCAACAATCGTTGGTAGACAGTTATTTAATGGTAGATGGCAAAGCATTCAATGAAAATAGCCCGTTATACAATCCAAGTACTCCGTATGCCAACCGCGATTTGCGGCTGACCGCCACTGTTGTTTATGACGGTTATGACTGGAGTAAGAATGTTTCGGACGGCAGTACAGGAACTATCATTCAAATCAATCCGCAATCCAACACAGTGGATAAGTATGAAGCCGGAAGTAACAAAACTGCTACCGGATATTACACCCGCAAATACTATAGCCCACAAGCAAAAGGTGATATGAATTCTGGGGTAAATCTTAGCATCATACGTTATGCCGATATTTTGTTAATGTATGCAGAGGCTCAATTTGAGAAAGGAAACATGGATGCTACTATCTGGAATCAGACCATACTCCCACTCCGAAACAGAGCTGGATTCACAGAAGAAGCAAAAGCTTATCCTACCGAAAAGACAGAAGCGGAAATGAGACAAATCATCCGTAACGAACGCCGTTGCGAACTAGCCCTCGAAGGATTGAGATGGTATGATATCAAACGCTGGAAAGCCGGAAAAGAATACCTTGAAGGATATGTTTATGGCGCAAACTTCAACAACGGTAATCCTATCCGACTGGATAAACGTCAGTTCGACGAAAACAGAGATTATTTATGGGCAGTTCCTCAAAGCCAAATCAACCTGAATCCGAATCTAGCCCCTAACAATCCCGGATATTCTAACTAATCACCCTATTAAAAGGAAATTAATATGAAAACAAAAATAACAAAAGTAGTCGCCTTATTCACTACATTAGCAATCATCTTCTCATGTACGGAAGATATGGAATACAGAGATACGGCAGTAAGCCCGGTGAATCAACTTTATGAACCAATCAGCGGAAAAAGTGTAGAACTAGTAGCATCTGCTACCGCTTCCCTATTCTTCGAATGGGAAGCAGCGAAAGCTGAAGACAGTGGCTCACCGCTCTACGAAATCGTTTTCGACAAAGAAGGGGGAAACTTTTCTAATCCTCTTTACAAAGTATTGTCTGACAACAACGGGGCGCGCAATTACGCGACTATCAGTCATAAAACACTGAATAAAATAGGTGCAGCAGCAGGATTGAACAGTGGAGAGACAGGTACAATTATCTGGACGGTCATCGCATCACGCGGTCTGAGCACGGCAATGAGCAATGTCTCACATAAACTGACGATCACCCGTATGCTCGGATTTGCAGAGGTTCCATCTCAATTATTTCTCACCGGTGAAGCAACCGAAGGGGGAAGTGATATCAGTCAAGCAGTACCTTGTTCCTCACCCGAACAGGAAACATTTGAAATCTTTACCCGTTTGAAAGGAGGAAAAAGCTATAAGCTGGTAGATAAAACCAATGACAACGCAAACTATTTCTACATTGATGGAAATAGAATTGTAGAAGGCGAAGGCGAAACGACAGTAGAAAAAGACGGAATCTATCGCATCACTATGGACTTCTCTATTGCTTCAGTCTCTATTCAGGAAGTAAAATCAGTAGGAGTATTTTTCTGCCCGAGCAACAAGGTTATTTTCGAGCTGTCTTACAAAGGTAACGGAATATTTGAAGGAGAAGGCAAAGTAACGTTTAAACAGGAAAGCTGGGGAAAAGACCAACGTTACAAACTGTTGATGTCTTACAGCGATAAAGATATGTATTGGGGAACATTGAATGACGTAGATTCATCTCCGAACGGAGCTGGTCAAGAAGATTCATATTACTTTATCAAAGAATATGGAATCAATGAAGGTAATGAACCGCAATGGAATCACAAATGGAAATTTGACAATCAGTTTGATGGTAGCATGACCAAAGTCACCGTTAAATTCAACGGAGCAAACTATACACATTTTGTATCTCTCGGAGACGGTGTATCTCCTGAAGAACCGGAAACAACTCCTAAAAACTTATTCTTGACAGGTGAAGCCAGTGAAGGGGGAAATGATATCAGTAAAGCCGTGCAATACAATAAACTGGGAGAAGGCATATTTGAAATATTCACCCGGCTGCAAGGAGGAAAGACTTATAAGATGGCTTCTTCTCAAGAAGCAGATGCAAAGTTCTTCTATATAGAAGATGGAGAGATTAAAAGTGGAGACGGAATTACCACTGTCGAAAAAGACGGAATTTATCGTGTTAAGGTAGATTTCTCCAACAAATCAGTCATTACAAAAGAAATTAAATCAATGGGACTATGGCACTGCTGGGATCGAAATGTCCTTCTTGACTTACCCTATATAGGAAATGGAGTATTTGAGGGAACAGGTACAATAAGTCCTAGTAATAATGACAATCGTTACAAACTCCTAATGGTATATGCGGACGATAGCGAATTGATTTGGGGCACCAAAAACGACACAGACGTAGTACCAGGAGCAAACCCAGATCCATCCTATTTCTATATCATGGAAACAAATGATAATGCAGAAGCAGGTCAATGGGATCGTAAATGGAAATTTAATGATGGAATCATAGGAAATAATACAAAAGTTCGTGTTATTTTTACCGGTGAAAATTACACCCATTCTATAGAACCAGTTAATTAAGAAGATGTATGAAAAAACTATTATTATGTGTCCCGTTCCTCGCGCTGATGTTCCAAAGTTGCAGCAACATCGAAGACGAGTATATGTACGACAAGGGGCTTTATACAATCAACTGGGAAGCAGCAGCAGACAGTAGCTCGGTCACCATAATTAACCGTTTCTGGAATGAAACGGGCAATTACTTCAACTATGAAAGCGACGGTTATGACGAAACTTTTCATTACTGGCCGCAAGCGCATGCTATGGACGTATTGATTGATGCCTATATTCGTACTCATGATGCTAAATATAAAGACTGCTTCGACAAGTGGTATGCTGGCATCAATTCCAAAAACGGCGGAAGTTATTGGAATAACTTCTACGATGACATGGAATGGATTGCCCTGACCATGATACGTTTGTATGAAGTCACCGATGAAGCTAAATATCTGGATACAGCCAAGCAACTTTGGAATTGGATTAAGGAAGGTTGGAATGAAGAATACTGCAACGGTGGTATCGCATGGAACCACGGTGATGTATGGAGCAAGAATGCCTGTTCCAACGGTCCTGCCGGCCTCATCGCCTGTCGCTTATATCAAATAGAAAAAGTGGAGGAATACAAAGAATGGGCTATCAAGATTTACCAATGGGAAAGAGAACATCTGTTCAATCCTGCCACAGGAGCTGTCTACGACAATATAGACGGAAGAACGGATAACTTAAATACTCTGACATTGAGTTATAACCAAGGGACATTTCTCGGAACAGCCCACGAACTGTTTAAGATTACAGGAGAAGCATCATATTTGAAAGACGCCCGTAAAGCCGCTTATTTCGGAATCAGTGACGGCAGTATGATTGACGCAGGAAACAATCTTCTCCGAGACGAAGGAAACGGTGATGGCGGACTGTTCAAAGGAATATTCATCCGTTATTTTGTGAAACTCATTTTAGATGATAATTTGGAACCCATTTATCAGAAGAAGTTTATCACCTTCTTCAATAACAATGCGGATATATTATGGAGAAAAGGCGTCAACAAGTCCGACCTTCTCTACGGAAGTAGTTGGGCTAAAGGAGCCGAAGGCAGCACTCAACTGACCATACAGACAAGCGGCTGCACCCTGATAGAAGCAAAAGCTTATTACGAAAAATATAAAAAATAACAAGAAACATGCGAATTATTGAAACCGTACTGTGTGCTGCTTTCCTCACCGGATGCGCACCAAAGGGGAATAGTAATCCAAACATCAATTTAGAGAGAGCCCAGCAAACGCTGGACTCCCTCTATGTTCACTATTCAGTACCCAACACTTGTCTGCTTCGCGAAAATTTTCCTTTTGACGAGAAGCACAAAGTCACTTATCTGGCATCAGAAGAACAAGCTAACGTGCCAAACGCCTATTCGTATCTCTGGCCTTACTCCGGAACATTCTCCGCAGTAAATGCACTGTTCGAAGCCACTCAAAACAAAGAATTTCAAAAACTACTGGACGAACGGGTATTACCGGGACTTGATGAGTATTTTGACACTGCACGCACTCCCAATGCTTATTCGTCGTATGTGCGTACCGCTCCTGTGTCAGACCGTTTTTATGACGACAATGTATGGTTAGGCATTGATTTTACAGACACTTACCAACTCACCCAAAACAAAAAATATTTGGACAAAGCCACACTTATATGGGATTTTATAGAAAGCGGAACAGATAGTGTGCTCGGAGGCGGGATCTATTGGTGCGAGCAGAAAAAAGAATCGAAGAACACCTGTTCAAATGCTCCTGGTTCTGTTTTTGCGCTAAAACTATTCAAAGCAACAAACGACAGCAGTTATTTCAAAAAAGGTAAAGCGTTGTACGAATGGACTAAAGAACATTTGCAAGATAGTACAGATTATCTATATTTCGACAATATTCGTTTGGATGGAAAAATCGGAAAAGCCAAATTCGCTTACAACAGCGGACAAATGATGCAGTCCGCTGCCCTCCTTTACCAACTGACGAACAATCCGGTTTATCTGAAAGAAGCTCAAAGCATTGCCAAAGAGTGTTACAACTACTTCTTTTATGATTTTACACCCGTATCCGGAGAACCATTCAAAATGATAAAGAAAGGAGATATCTGGTTTACTGCCGTGATGCTCAGAGGATTCATCGAACTTTATCATCTTGACAAGAATAAAACATATCTCGATGCCTTTAACAAAAGTCTCGATTATGCCTGGGAGAACGCACGTGATGAAAAAGGACTGTTCCATACAGACCTCAGCGGCAATAAAAAAGACAATAAAAAATGGCTGCTGACACAAGCTGCCATGATAGAGATGTACAGTCGGCTTTCTGCCTTTGAATAAACTACTGTAGAACATTAATAAATGATAAAAAGAAATATGATAAAAAGAAACGCACGACTTTGCACCCTTGCGACAGTTCTATTTATCGGAAGCAATATGAACGCTTCCACTTTCATTTGTCCTAAGGACAATACCATGATTGCCAAGCAAGCAGAAATTACCGGAAAGTATAAAAGCCAGCGTCCGGCTAAAAAAGACCGTTTATTCACTTCACAGGCAGTAGAAGCTGAAATCTTGAGAGTGAAGAACCTGCTGACCAACAGCAAACTTGCCTGGATGTTCGAGAACTGTTTTCCCAACACATTGGAAACAACCGTACACTATCGCACCACCGATGGCAAACCGGATACTTTTGTCTATACCGGAGACATCCATGCCATGTGGCTTCGTGATTCGGGAGCTCAAGTGTGGCCATATATCCAGCTAGCTCATAAAGACCCGGAATTAAAGAAAATGCTCGAGGGCGTTATCCGCCGCCAATTCAAATGTATCAATATCGACCCTTACGCAAATGCTTTCAACGACGGAGCTAAAGGGGGCGACTGGATGACAGACCTGACGGACATGAAGCCGGAACTGCACGAACGTAAATGGGAGATTGACTCTCTCTGCTATCCCCTCCGCCTGGCTTATCAGTATTGGAAAGAGACGGGAGACGCCAGTATTTTTGATAATGAATGGATTCAAGCCGTCATCAATATCCTGAGAACATTCAAAGAGCAACAGAGAAAAGAGGGAGTAGGTCCTTATAAATTCCAGAGAAAAACGGAACGTGCGCTTGATACGCTGAACAACGACGGGCTGGGCGCTCCGGTAAATCCTGTAGGATTAATCGTTTCGGCTTTCCGTCCTTCCGATGATGCTACCACCCTTCAATTTCTGGTTCCTTCCAACTTCTTTGCAGTTACTTCACTCCGGAAAGCTGCTGAAATATTAGAGACTGTCAATCAAAAGACCGAATTGGCAACACAATGCAGCGAACTGGCACAGGAAGTGGAAACGGCTCTGAAACAATATGCAACCTATAATCATCCCAAATACGGCACAATCTACGCTTTCGAAGTCGATGGATTCGGAAATCATTTCCTTATGGATGATGCCAATGTACCAAGCCTGCTGGCAATGCCATATTTGGGCGATGTAGATGTGAACGACCCGATCTATCAAAATACCCGCCGCTTTGTATGGAGTAAAGACAATCCTTACTTCTTTAAAGGAAAAGCCGGAGAAGGTATCGGGGGGCCGCATATTGGTTATGATATGATATGGCCCATGAGTATTATGATGAAAGCCTTTACAAGCCAAGATGACCAAGAAATCAAAGAATGCATCCAAATGCTAATAAATACAGATGCAGGCACAGGATTCATGCACGAATCTTTCCATAAAGATAATCCTGAGAAGTTCACACGTGCGTGGTTTGCATGGCAGAATACATTGTTCGGCGAACTGATACTCAAGCTAGTAAACGAAGGAAAAATTGATTTACTGAATAGTATTCAATAAATAGGGATATTCCTAAAATAATAAAATTTAAGGCAACTAATTCATTGCGAGTTAGTT
>ERZ827037.2285-NODE-2285-length-16645-cov-8.114346_pt1 | contig 16645 bp, 9 predicted proteins | sample MGYA00519924_ERZ827037 | MGnify/ENA primary metagenome ERZ827037 (study PRJEB31778, sample SAMEA3449250) | human gut metagenome | biome: human gut; feature: human-associated habitat; material: faeces | place: United Kingdom | collected 2010/2012 ...
TCGCTTTCTATGAGAGCATGGGAGTAAAAGGCTGGATTGCCTTTGAAAAGACCGTAAACTACATCAAGCAGAACTACCCGGACCAGTTCATCATAGCCGATGCCAAGCGCGGCGACATCGGCAATACCTCTGCCATGTACGCACGTACATTCTTTGAAGAACTGGACATAGACTCGGTAACCGTAGCTCCCTACATGGGTGAAGACAGTGTTACCCCGTTCCTCACCTACGAGAATAAATGGGTTATCCTGCTTGCATTGACCAGCAACAAAGGTTCGCATGACTTTCAGCTGACGGAAGACAAGAACGGAGAACGCCTCTTCGAGAAAGTTTTGCGCAAGTCACAGGAATGGGCAAGCGATGAGCAAATGATGTATGTAGTGGGCGCCACCCAAGGACGCGCTTTTGAGGATATCCGCAAGATTGTTCCCAATCACTTCCTCTTAGTGCCCGGCGTAGGCGCACAAGGCGGTTCATTGGAAGAGGTCTGCAAATACGGTATGAACAACACTTGCGGACTGATTGTAAATTCCAGCCGCGGTATCATCTACGTAGATAAGACTGAGAATTTTGCAGCTGCTTCACGCAAAGCCGCACAGGAAGTACAGGCACAAATGGCAGAACAGTTGAAAGCGATACTCTGATAGAAGAACAATCTGCATTATAGTAACATCAGGCAGAGCCGGACAGACAATTTTCACGCTGCCGGCTCTGCCTGTTTTATATATCCTCAGAAACAATACTTGTATAACCATTACCGACACTAAAATAATTTAATAACTTAGATACATCTTTTTCTCCAAAAAACAAACCATTTGTCACCACAATATAATATTTTAATATAAATATTGCAATAATAAATATTTTTTCATAGCTTTGTGAAATAATAATATATTGTAAATCCATTTATGAAAAGAAGAGTAAAAATAGGTGTAAAGGATATTATGACCTACATGCTTGTGCTTTTTTGCTTAGGAAATGCTCTTCCAGCCAAATCACAAAGCAATTACAGAGTAAAACTTACAGGTACCGTTTATGAGTACGATCACAACAACAAGCGTTTGCCCTTAGGATTTGCCACTGTGTCCATTCCTGAAATTGCATTAGGAACAACCTCTAATGAGAATGGCAGGTACATACTGGAAAACGTTCCTACTGGTAAGCTACGTATGCAAATTCAATATTTAGGCAAAGTATCTATCGACACTTTAATCAACCTAAATAAGGACTTGGTTCTTAATTTTACAATGAAGAATGAAGATTTTAAGCTAAAAGAAGTAACAGTAACTGCCACCAACAGTCGTTCGGGCAAATCCACATCCTCCCACATTTCCCGCTCTGCGATGGATCATATGCAAGCTACCAGCTTATATGATGTAATGTCATTGATGCCTGGTGGAGTTTCACAGAATCAGGATATGAGTTCAGCACAACAAATTAATATTCGCCAAGTTTCCAGTTCCAGTGGTCCGGAGTCTCCCATGAATGCTATGGGTACCGCAATTATCCGTGATGGAGCCCCTATCTCCAATAATGCCAATTTATCAGCAATGAATCCCACCGTATTAAGTGGAACAGAGACTCCTGCATCATTGGCCGGTGGTGCTTCACCCGCCGGTGGAACCGACGTTCGCAGCATTTCTACAGAAAACATTGAATCTATACAAATTGTCCGCGGTATTCCTTCTGTTGAATATGGTGATCTAACTTCAGGAGCAGTAATTATAAATACAAAGGCTGGTCGTGAGCCATTACGTATCAAAGCAAAGGCAAATCCTAACATCTATCAGGTATCTATGGGAACCGGTTTTGAATTAGGGAAAAAGAAAGGCGCTTTAAACGTAAGTGCAGATTATGCTTATAACACAAATAACCCAATATCCAGTTATCAGCACTATCAACGTGCTACTACAAAGTTGCTTTATTCAAATATATTATTTAACAATAAGTTACGTACCAATTCCAGTTTTGATTTTATTTATGGCAAAGACCAACGTAAACGCAATCCCGATGATGAACAAACTAAAACCGCTTCAGAAGGTCGTGATGTAGGCTTTACATTGAATACCAATGGTACATGGAATATAAATAAAGGTTGGTTAAAAACACTGCGTTATGTGTTGTCAGGTACGTATATGGATAAAGACAGTTATTATGAAACCGTATACAGTTCCGCCACATCCCCTTATTCCATGACCACTACAAACGGTACAATACTTAGCAATCTTGCAGGCCAGCACATCTATGATGCGAATGGTAATCAAATTACTAATTTTGGACCGGAAGATGTAAATCATTATGCAGTTTATTTACCAAGTAGCTATTTTGGACACTATGAAATCGATAGTCGTGAGGTTAATTTATTTGCCAAAGTAACAAGTTCTCTATTCAAAGCAAGCGGTCATGTAAACAACCGCATCTTAATCGGTGCGGACTTTCGGAGTGACGGCAACGTCGGTAAAGGAAAAACTTATGATCCAAGCACTCCTCCTTATCGTAGTCTATATGGTCATAATTCTTCTTTCCGCCCACGTAACTATAAGGATATTCCTTTCATCAACCAATTTGGTGCATATATAGAAGATAATTTTAAATGGTCCATAAGTGGTACACATGATTTAAACATCCAAGCAGGTGTACGTTACGATCATACATCAGTTGTAGGCGGTATCTTCTCGCCACGCGTCAATGCATCCATCGATTTAATTCCGAATATATTAAGCCTCCAAGGAGGTTATGGTATTGCAGCTAAGATGCCTTCTCTTCTTTACCTACATCCAGAAAATGCATATTTTGAGTATATCAACATAAATGAACTTGCCAATGCAAATATTCCGGAAGACCAGCGTTTGTTTATGACTACCACGGAGGTACGGCAAGTGGACAACTCTGATTTAAAGATTGCCAAAAATCACAAGGCAGAAATTGGACTTAATTTACGAATGGGTAAAACAAACCTGAATGTAATAGCCTATAAAGAACGCCTGAAGGATGGTTATGTAATGAGCCAAACATTCAATACATTTAATACATTTACCTATAATGAATACCAACGTACAGCAAATGGAATAGAACTAAGTAGTAGTTTGCCCGTATTGTCTACTTATACAAAACCTACCAATAATTTAAATATAGAAACAAAAGGCTTAGAATTTGATTTGAATATCGGACGTATTGACGCTATTCGTACAGCCTTCCAAATAAATGGTTCATGGATGCGTACTAAGAGTTGGCGTCAAGGCTATAGTTTCTATGATAATAGTGAAGATGCTGCTTCAGCTCGTAAACCGGTAGCCATCTATTCTCAAGAGGGTAATATAAACTATCAACAACAATTTGTGACGACTTTACGCGCTACTCACAATATTCCACGTATCGGTTTTGTTGTTACAATGACAGCACAGGCCATTTGGCAACAATCCAATTGGAATACATTTGGTAACGATTCAATACCTATAGGCTACTTAGCGCTGGAAGATGCATCTGTAAACATGTTCCCCCAAGGACAATATACCACTACCCAGCAAGTAAAAGATGCAGGATATGAATATATGTTGAAAAATGTAAGTCATAACAATGCCATTAAAGAATCATATAGCCCCTATTTCTGCTTTAACTTAAATGTAACTAAAGAAATCAGTGACATGTTACGTGTTTCTTTCTTCGCTAACAATATGTTCAGAAGTTATCCGCGCAGAGATTCCAAACGTAATCCAGGTTCATATACTCTATTGAATAACCGATTTTTCTTTGGACTGGAATTATCACTTACTCTATAATATTTAGGAAGTTATGAAAAAGCATTTAATATATTTATTCACATTGGCTAGTATCCTTTTGACAGGATGCGATTCGTTCAAGGATATATCCGGTGTAACAGAAGTAGGTCCCATCACAGTCAATGTAGACTTGGATATTACCATTGAAAATATAGCTACGTTAAAAGATTTGACTATAAAGTTCGATAACTACGATGAAGATTTACATTACGTTAAAGAAGTAACTGATAACAGTGTAAAAGTTGACGGGATAATTCCTGGAATTTATTCCGTCACAGTATCCGGTACAGCTATTGATACCGAAAACAGTGAATACTATATCAACGGCAACTCTGTAAATGAGGCATTATTTAAAAATGGCAGTGAATTGAATATTAAAGTACAAGGTCTCAAAGTGAGTCCATTAATATTCAAGGAAATTTATTATTGCGGTAGCCGTCCGGCAGCAGGTGGAGTCTACTTTCGTGACCAGTTCTATGAAATATACAACAACTCGGCTGAAGTCTTATATTTGGATGGCATTTATTTCGCCAATCTAACTCCGGGTACAGCCACTACAAAATTGCCGGTTTGGCCAGAAACAGATGGCAATAATTATGCGTATGGAGAGCGTGTATGGAAATTCCCGGGAAATGGAACTGAATATCCGTTAGAACCAGGTGAATCTTGCATTATTTCTCAATTTGCCGCTAATCATCAGTTGGACATCTACAATCCTCAAAGTCCTATAGACGGTAGCAGTTCCGAGTTTGAATTTAACATGAACAATCCAAACTTTCCAGATCAAGCGGCTTATGATATGCAACATATTTTCTACCAAGGAAAAGCAGAAATGGGAAGTATACCACAGTACTTAACATCTGTATTTGGAGGCGCTTATGTGATTTTCCGTGTTCCTGAAGGGGAAACTTGGGACCCTGTCAATGATGAGAATATGAAAACAACAGATCTAAGTATACCGAACAGTAAAACTTACTATGCTAAAATACCTATTAAGTATATATTGGATGCTGTTGAAGCAGCAAATAATGAATCGATGATGAATGCAAAACGCGTTCCCGGTGTACTTGATGCTGGAATTACTTGGGTAGGAGCTACTTATTGCGGTTTAGGTATTGCCCGAAAGTTATCCATAGACGAAGAAGGTAATCCTGTTATTCGTAAAGAAACAGGCACATACATATATCAGGATACAAACAACAGCACAGATGATTTTGAGCGCGGTGTTGTTCCTGTAATGCGTCGTAATGAAGCAAAAATGCCTTCATGGAATCACACATTACATAATTAACCAAAAAGACAGAGCGATGAAAAGACAATATATGAATTATATGAAAAGCAACTTACTCGTAGTAATAGCTTGCTTTATAAGTATGGCAGGAGCAGCGCAAGGCTTCTCACCTGCCGCTATGGAACAATTGAAAGTACAACGACTATGGGCTCATTCACAGAACGCTGCCGGTATGGTATTTGATGATGTACAAAATTATTCGAATGTCATACTGGGATATGATTTACAGGACGGAAACTATTGTCGCCCACAGGAAGGACAAAAGGAGACTGTCGTAGGTGTATCTAGTGAGGGTTTTATCAATCTGAAAAATGCATATGTATGGGGAGTATTCAATTTTGCACAAAAAAATATGACAGATGCCGGGTATAACGCTTCCATTGCCGATCCATTCAGAGGGATGCCTTACTATATAGCAGACCAACACCTAAGTAAATGGAGGAATCAATATTACGACCTGAAATTCCGTGCAGCTACTCCTTTACTTGGTAATCACTGGACATTGGGTATCGAAGGAAATTATGTAGCCATATTAGCCGCCAAGCAGCGTGACCCACGTGTGGATACCCGTTTCTATACACTGGAACTAACACCAGGCATTACTTACAGATTAAATGATTCACAGAAGTTTGGTGCAAGCTTCAAATACAGTTCTATTAAGGAAGACTCAAGAATGAGCAACGTCAACGTCTATGTAGATCAGGATTACTACATATTATATGGTCTGGGAACAGCCATAAAAGGAATTGGTAGCGGTGTAACCAGCAATTATATTGGAGACCGTTTCGGTGGAGCTATCCAGTATAACTTCAGTACGCCATCTTTCAATTTACTGTTTGAAAATAGTTACGATATAAAAGCTGAAACCGTTCAGCAAAGCTATACGACTCCTAAAAAAACAGCCAGCGTAAAAGATAAAACTGCCCGTATTTCCTTGACAATGGTTCAAGAGGGAAAGGATTATACCAATTATGTAAAAACCACATATACAAACCGCAATATAGACGGTATTCAGTATATCTCTCAACGTGATAATTCTGAATCACAAAGCGGTTGGCTAGATTTATATAACAACATCCGTGCTACATACAAAACACAAACTTCTTCCCTTAATTACGCATTAAGCAGAAACCGAGGGAATGAATATAGTTGGAAAGTAGAATTAGATGTGAATTACATTAAGCAAGATGATGAATATTTAATGCCTAATTCTGTACAAAACGCAGAAAACTTATCTCTGGGATTAGGCGGCAAAAAGAATCTTGTATTAGGCAACAGCATGAATCGTAGACTTTTAATAGATATTCATGCTGCTTATAACCACAATTTAGGAGGCAGATATGTCTATGGCGGTAGCCATGCAGACTATCTGACCGTAACAGAATTACAGCAAGGGGTAACTAATTATTACACTTGTGATTTCTACCGTATTGGCGGGTCGGTCACGTATTCGCAACAAGTCAAGGACAGCAAACGTATGAACTTATTTGCAAAAGTAGCATTCGACCGTGTAAATACCTCTGACTATGATTATGATGGACGTACTTATTTGTCAGTAAGTTTAGGATGCAACTTCTAATAATACATAACCAAATCTATATCAATAAATATGCGCAAATTAATAACTGGAAGTTTGATGTTCTGCAGTATTCTATCTCTGCAGGCACAGACCTTTGTCAAACCGACTGTGAAGGTAAAAGATACTTCTTTTGCCGTAATTACAGATAAAGGTACGTATCAGGCTTGTGAGGCTGAACTTAAAGCCTATCAAGAAATTTTAGGAAAGGAAGGACTACCCACGTTCATTATATACAACGAATGGAAGAAACCGGAAGATGTAAAGAAAGTTATTACCAAACTTTACAAAAGAGACAAACTGGAAGGGGTCATATTTGTTGGTAATATTCCTATTCCTATGCTCCGCAAAGCTCAGCATATGACTTCCGCTTTCAAAATGGATGAAAAAAACAATGATTGGAGAGATTCCTCAGTACCCAGTGACCGTTTCTACGATGACTTCGATCTACAATTCGATTTTTTGAAACAGGATAGTGTAGAAAATAATTTCTTCTATTACAATTTGGCAATAAAATCTCCACAGCAAATCCAATGTGACATATATTCTGCACGTGTCAAAGCCGTTGACAGCGGTGAGAACCCGTATACACAAATTAGTCGTTATTTTAAAAAAGTTGTAGCAGAACACCAAACAAACAATAAATTGGACCAATTCTTCTCATATACAGGTGATGGGTCCTACTCTAATTCATTGACTGCATGGACACCGGAGGCCTTTACTATCCGCGAACAGATGCCGGGTATATTCGATAAAAATGGACGTGCTCGTTTCATCCGTTACAATTTCAGCGATTATCCCAAGGACGATGTCATTAATATGCTGAAGCGTACAGATCTAGACTTGTCTATTTTTCATGAACATGGCATGCCCGAACGCCAATATCTTTCTGGTAGCCCCGCTACTAATAGATGGAATACTCATGTAGATGCAATGAAATACTATTATCGTAGCTTGGCACGCAGAAAGCAAGACAACAAAAAGTCTTTCAATGAGATGCTGGATATGATGAAAAACACATATGGTCTGGACAGTATCTGGATTTCTGGTTATGATGACCCCAAAATCACAACTGAGGATTCCTTACTTGACCTACGTACAGGTATTATCCTATCAGAAATTACAGAGTTTAAACCTAATAGCCGCATAGTTATTTTTGATGCATGCTATAATGGTGATTTCCGGGAAAAAGATTACGTTGCCGGACGTTATATTATGTCGGAAGGAAAATGCGTAACCACTTTTGCCAACTCAGTCAATGTACTGCAAGATAAAATGGCAAACGAGATGCTTGGTTTGTTAGCTATGGGAGCACGAGTCGGTCAATGGGCCAAATTGACGAATATTCTCGAATCACACATTACCGGTGATCCTACCCTACGTTTCCAATCCATCAATGAAGTAGATGCTAATGCTTTGTTCAAAGAGCCATATAACGAGCAACGCATGCTGAAATTACTGCAATCTCCCTATGCTGATATACAGAATTTTGCCTTACACAACCTTTATCGTAATGATTATCCGGGGATTTCTGATTTATTAAGAAAGACTTTTGACACTTCCCCATTCATGATGGTACGTTTCACAAGTTTGGCATTACTTGAGAAAATTGGGGACAAAAACTTCCGAGAAGTCTTGTACTCAGCCATCACAGACTCTTATGAATTTATCCGCCGTACTTCTATCCGTATGATGCAACATGTTGGATTAAACGAATATGTTTACCCACAAATCAAAGCTTATGTAGAAGATAACTTATCCGAACGTGTAGCATTTAATGTGAGTTTGGGACTTCAGGTCTTTGATCAAGCAACCATACAGGCTGCAATTGATAAAATAATGTCTGAAACCTACCTGTTACAAGACAAAGAGGAAATGCGTAAGATTTTAGAGAATACTAATAACAGCCGCAGCATGCAAAAAGAGTTATTAAATAAAGATACCTCCGAACGTTGGCGTATCCTTTATTGTAATTCTCTAAAAAATTATATGGCACATACTTGTGTAGACGGTCTTTTAGCCTTACTTACTGATTCTGATGAAAGTGAAAAGCTAAAAATCAGTCTATTGGAAGCTCTCGCTTGGTTTACTCATTCTTACCGTAAACATGATATCCTGCAGGTATGTAATCAACTAAGAAAAGATAAAAACTTATCTGACAGCCTCCGTGAAGAAGCTAACCGTACATATTACAGACTTAAAAATTAATTGACCATGATTAAAAGATTTATATATCTGGCATTTCTATTGCCATTAGTAGGGAATGCACAAACTACAGTCATAAAGCCATTGGTCAAACAACCTACCGCCTTTGCCATTATAACAGACAACCAAACTTATGCAAATACCAAAGAAGCCATGCATCAGTACAAAACTGCGGTTGAAGGTGATGGCCTGGCAACCTATCTGATTAGCGGAGACTGGCAAAATCCTGATCAAGTCAAACAGATGATTATAAAAACATATCAAGAATGTCCTTCATTGGAAGGCTTGGTTTTAGTTGGAGATATACCTGTCGCATTGGTACGCAATGCGCAGCATATGACCACTGCATTCAAAATGAATGAGAAAGCCTTTCCGTGGGATCAGTCCTCTGTACCTACCGACCGCTTTTATGATGACCTGAACTTAAAATTTGAATTCATCAAACAAGATTCAGTAAATCCGCAGCATTTCTATTATAAATTAACAGAAGATAGTCCCCAAAAGCTAAATCCTACTTTTTATTCAGCTCGTATTAAGTATCCGGAGAAAAAGGGTGGAGACAAATATGCAGCTATTGCTTCCTATTTGAAGAAAGCTGCTACTGCCAAAGCAGATAAGCATAATCAATTAGATCAAGTATTCTCATTCAATGGCGGTTCTTACAATTCCGATTGTCTGATTGTATGGATGGATGACGAAAAAGCATATATGGAGAATTTTCCATTAGCTTTTGGTCGGCAAATGGGATTTAAACATTGGAATTTCCGCATGAAACATCCTATGAAATATAAGTTATTCAGTGAATTGCAACGAAAGGATCTTGACTTGTTTATGTTTCATGAACACGGAATGCCAACAGGACAGTTGATTAATGATGAATTAGCTTGCACTGATTTCAACGACCGTTATAAAATGTTGAAGAGTACACTTTACAATGCAGTCATAGGTCATGCTGGAAAACATAACAAAGACACCCTACGTATTCAAATGCAAAAAAAACGACAAGTAAATGAAGTGTTCTTCAAAGATTTGGACAATCCTAAGTTCTGGGAAGCAGACTCTCTTCACTACGCTGATGAACGTATCGTAACAGAAGACTTAATGAAAAACAATCTCTCCACTAATCCGAGATTGATAATGTTCGATGCATGTTACAACGGTTCTTTTCACGAAAACGACTATATAGCAGGACAATACATTTTTAATAATGGTCAAACGTTAGTAGCGCAAGGAAATACCCGTAATGTATTACAAGACCGCTGGACTATTGAAATGATTGGTTTATTGTCGCATGGCGTACGAGCTGGGCAATACAACAAGTTGATCGCATCGCTTGAAGGTCATTTGTTCGGTGATCCTACTTTCCGCTTCGCTCCTATCGAAGCCAATACTTTAAGTATTGATATAACAATACGTCAAAACGACGTAACCTATTGGAAAAACTTGTTAAACAGTCCATACGCTGATGTACAGAGCTTGGCCATGCGCATGCTGGCTGATGCCGATACCCAAAAGAAATTGTCTCCGTTGTTCCTGGAAAAATATCAAGAAAGTGGTTTTAATACAGTGCGTATGGAAGCGATCAAGTTGTTGAGCCGATATCAAGATGCCAACTTCATTGAAGTACTACGCGAGGGCTTAAACGATGCTTATGAAATGGTAGCTCGCCAAAGTGCTATTTATGCTGGATTTGTAGGTGATGATTCTTTATTACCCGCTATTGTAGAAGCATTGGTTGAACATAATGAACGTTTACGCGTACAAATGAGCGCCAACAAAGCTTTAAGTCTCTATCCAAAAGAGAAAGTAGAAAAAGCTATCGAAGACTTTTACACAAAAGCAGACCGTTTGAATAAAAATGAGGAGAAAAAACGACTACTAAGAAGCTTGGAAAGAGTTTTTGTACAAGAAGCAAAAGCTCATCAGACATTGATGGACGCAACCGCACCAGAAGCAAAACGTATCAGTGCAATCCGTAATGTACGTAACTATACGTTCCATTTCCACGTAGATGATTATTTGGATGTTATTCGTGATACCGGCAATCCACTGGAAGTACGTGTAGTAATGACTGAAGCATTGGGGTGGTTCACCAATTCCATACAACGCCCGCACATTCTCGGAGAAATTAAGAAGATACAAGAAACAGCTAATCTTCCAGAAGACTTAAAAGTAGAAATCGAACAGACTATCAAAAGATTAAGTTTATAAATATGAAGAAATACATCCTTTTGGCAATTGCCACTTTGTGCTTGCATATTCTGCAAGCACAAACAGTTATACTCCCCAGTATAAAAACAAAGACTACGTTCGCAATTGTGGTCGATCAGAAAAGTTATGATGAAGTGAAAAGTGAAATCGACGCCTATCGTTCCAGTATAGAAAACGAAGGCTTAGGTACTTACCTGCTAATTGATAATTGGAAAAGACCTGAATCTATCCGTGAACAGCTCATCAAATTGCATAAAAATGAAAAAGCGCCTCTAGAAGGTTGTGTATTTATAGGTGATATTCCTATTCCAATGATTCGTGATGCACATCATCTATCTTCAGCTTTTAAAATGTCTCCAAAAGCCAATTGGCAAAAATCAAGTATCCCTTCCGACCGTTATTATGATGATTTCGGATTAACGTTTGATTATATTAAACAAGACAGTTTGAAACCTGACTATCATTATATGACATTACGGGCCGATTCTAAACAATATATCTCACCGGATATCTACTCAGCCCGTATCCGCCCACTACACTTAAAGGATCAAAATCCTTATCAGATGCTACGCGACTATTTGAAAAAAACAGTGGCCGAGAAAGATAAACAAAATACACTTGACCAACTAACCATGGCTCGTGGTCATGGTTATAATTCCGAGGATCCGTTGGCATGGAGTGGTGAGCAAATGGCTTTACGTGAGCAATTACCGCAAATATTCAAGCCTGGCAATACGGTTAAATTCTATGATTTTGACATGCGATATCCGATGAAACCATTATACTTGAACGAAATTCAGCGTGAAGGATTAGACATCATGTTATTCCACCACCATGGTGGACCTACCATGCAATACATCAATGGATATGAAAATGGTTCCAGCATCAATTTGAGTATTGAGAATGCCAAAATCTTTTTGCGAAGTAAAGTGCCTTCATACGCTAAAAAGCATGGACGCGAAGCTGCAATCAAAGAATATGCTAAACAATATGGTGTACCAGAAAGTTGGTGTGCAGAAGCTTTCGATGAGGAAAAAATAAAATCGGATTCTATTGTAAACCGTAATATGGATATCTATACTGAAGACATCCGTCTTATGGCTCCTAATGCACGTTTTGTATTATTCGACGCATGCTTTAACGGCTCTTTCCATCTAGATGATAATATTGTAGGCTCTTACATATTTAATAGAGGTAAAACCATTGTTACTATGGGATGTACGGTTAATACCATTCAAGATAAATGGCCGGATGAATTTCTTGGTTTATTAGCTACCGGCATGCGCATCGGACAATTCACCCGTTTTACCTGCTTCTTGGAAAATCACTTAATCGGTGACCCAACTTTCCACTTTATCAATAACTCCGAATTGGATATAGATATTAACCAAGCTTTAGTCTTGCAAGAAGGTAATGTGGCATTTTGGAAAAAGCAGTTAAATTCCCCGATGGCTGATATGCAGGCAATGGCACTCCGCCAATTGTCAATGGCAAATTATAGTGGTCTCGTTGACCTACTAAAGAAAAGTTACTATGAATCGAACTATTTTGTAGTACGCTTGGAAGCTTTACGCTTATTAACTTTAAACCATCCCACAGAGGTTGCCGATGTATTGCAAACAGCCATGAATGACAGTTATGAACTGATTCGTCGTTATGCGGTAGAATATGTTGAAAAGAATAGTAATCCGAAATTGTTGCCAGCATGGATAGAAAGTTATCTGTTACGCGGACACGAAAACCGCCATCGTTTCAGAATTTTTAGTGGTATTGACACATTCGACCATGATACAGCTTTGAATGAACTGCAAAAACAAGCTGCTAAATGGTCTTTCTATGATTCTTCATATATGAACGAATTATCGGAATATCTTCCTCGCCAGAAGAAAGGACTTGAAAGGGATTTCACCCTTATTGGCAATCCCGAAAGTACTACCAAACAGATACAAAGTGAAATAAGCAGATTCCGAAATAAACCTATCACTAAAGCTATCGAGGCATTACTAAATATTGTCAAGAATGAAAATTTGGAAGAAGAACTTCGTGTATCAGCTGCCGAAACATTAGGTTGGTATAATTTACACTATGATAAAGCAACTATAATCAAAAAGCTCAATGCATTTCAAACTTCCAATCCAAAGCTTATGAATGAAGTGACTAAGACAATTCACCGTTTGGAAGGTAAAAACAGATAATTTATCGAAACTTACTATATCTGTGTATACATATTCCCACAGATTATACTCATACATTTTAAATTCCCCCTATTCATAAAATAGGGGGAATTATTTGTAAAAAGGCATACACGACCTTTTGGACTTTCATTCCTCATCTGACTTTTTTTACGACGATTATGTACAAGTAAAACAAGTGATAAACTTCCTGATATAACATCACATTTTGTCATCTCCCAAAAACAAACTACCTTTGTTGCCAAATACTTAGCCATGTCCTACGAACGTAAAATCATCAACGACCCGGTGTTCGGGTTCATCAATATACCAAAGGGGCTGCTGTACGACATTGTACGGCATCCCCTTTTACAACGTCTTACCCGTATCAAGCAACTGGGATTATCCTCTGTCGTATATCCCGGCGCGCAACACACCCGGTTCCAGCATTCACTCGGAGCCTTCTACCTGATGAGCGAGGCCATCCAGCAACTTACAGCCAAAGGCAATTTCATCTTCGACAGTGAAGCTGAAGCCGTACAGGCAGCCATCCTGATGCACGACATCGGGCATGGTCCGTTCTCGCACGTATTGGAGAATACCATTGTCCAAGGCGTATCGCACGAAGACATTTCCCTGATGCTCATGGAACGTATCAACAAAGAGATGAACGGGCAGCTCACACTCGCCATCCAGATATTCAAGGACGAATATCCCAAACGTTTCCTTCATCAGCTGGTCAGCGGGCAACTAGATATGGACCGCCTCGACTACCTTCGTCGCGACAGTTTCTATACAGGGGTCACGGAGGGAAATATAGGCTCGGCACGTATCATCAAGATGCTCGATGTAAAGGACGACCACCTGGTGGTAGAATCCAAAGGTATCTATTCCATTGAGAACTTTCTCACCGCGCGCCGTCTGATGTACTGGCAGGTATATCTGCATAAAACGTCGGTTGCTTACGAGAAGATGCTCATCAGTACCCTGTTACGCGCCAAGGAGCTGGCCGGCAAGGGTGTGGATTTGTTTGCCCCGCCCGCGCTGAAGTTCTTCCTGTATAATGACATCAGCCGGGAAACATTCTATAACAACCCGGACTGTCTGGAAAACTATATCCAACTGGACGACAACGACCTTTGGACTGCCTTGAAGGTATGGAGCGCCCATTCGGACAAAGTGCTTTCCACACTAAGCCTGGGCATGATTAACCGCAACATATTCAAAGTGGAAATCTCCACCGAACCGTTCAGCGAAGAGCGTAAAAAAGAAATCACCCGGCAAATCAGCAAGCAACTGGACATCCCCCTTTCCGAAGCCGGTTATTTCATCTCCACCCCCGGCATCGAGAAAAATATGTACGACCCGGCCGACGACAGCATTGACATCCTGTACAACGACGGCTCTACTAAAAACATAGCCGAAGCATCGGATATGCTCAATATATCCTTGCTATCCAAGAAAGTAAAAAAATACTACTTATGCTACCAACGTTTGCATAGATAAGTATAAAATATTCATCACAGGACAAGGATATATAAAAAAAAAGTCCGTTATTTGTGTTTTGAAACCATCTAACAACAATAAGACATGGAGTTCTCTGCTAAACAAATTGCAACATTTATCCAAGGAGAAATCGTTGGAGACGAGAATGTAACCGTACACACCTTCGCCAAAATCGAAGAAGGAATACCCGGAGCAATCTCTTTCTTATCCAACCCTAAATACATACCTTATCTGTACGAAACCCAATCGAGTATTGTCTTGGTAAACAAGGATTTCGTTCCCGAACAGGAAGTAAAAGCTACAATGATTAAGGTAGACAATGCTTACGAAAGCCTCGCTAAATTATTAAACCTTTACGAACAAAGCAAACCAAAGCGTACCGGTATCGATTCGCGGGCATACGTTGCCGAAACCGCAAAAATAGGCAAAGATGTTTACATTGCACCTTTTGCCTGTATCGGAGAGTACGCAGAAGTGGGAGACAATACGGTGATTCATCCGCACGCCACCATCGGAAGCGGCGCCAAGGTAGGCAGTGACTGTATCATTTACGCAAATGTAACCATCTACCACGATTGCCGCGTAGGCAACCACTGTATATTGCACGCCGGTTGCGTAATCGGTGCGGACGGATTCGGTTTCGCCCCTACTCCCGAGGGTTATGAGAAGATTCCTCAAATCGGTATCACCATATTGGAAGACAACGTGGAAATCGGCGCCAATACTTGCGTAGACCGCGCAACAATGGGAGCCACCATCGTGCACAGCGGTGTAAAGCTGGATAACCTGATACAGGTGGCCCATAACGACGAAATCGGTTCGCATACGGTGATGGCAGCCCAAGTGGGTATCGCCGGTTCCACCAAGATAGGCGAATGGTGTATGTTCGGCGGCCAGGTCGGTATAGCCGGACATATTCATATCGGCAACAAAGTGAACCTTGGCGCGCAATCGGGTGTTCCCGGCAATATAAAGGAAGGCAGCCAATTGATAGGCACTCCGCCTATGGAAGTGAAACCTTACTTCAAGGCGCAGACCGTATTCCGCAAATTGCCGGATATGTACTTTGAAGTGAACGCTCTTCGCAAAGAACTCAATGAATTAAAAAAACAATTAAATAAGTAACCAATGTTGAAACAAAAGACTCTGAAAGACAGCTTTTCGCTCAGTGGAAAAGGTCTTCACACAGGACTTGATCTGACCGTTACTTTCAACCCTGCTCCCGACAATCACGGATATAAGATTCAGCGTACCGACCTGGAAGGTCAGCCCATCATTGACGCTGTCGCCGATAATGTGACCGAAACGACACGCGGTACCGTACTCTCCAAAAACGGAGCGAAGGTAAGTACCGTAGAGCATGGTATGGCTGCGCTTTATGCATTGGGCATAGACAACTGCCTTATTCAGGTGAACGGTCCGGAATTTCCCATTCTGGATGGAAGCGCCCAATATTATGTCAACGAAATAGAACGCGTAGGCACGGTAGAACAGAGTGCCGTAAAGGATTTCTATATCATTAAGTCCAAGATTGAATTCCGCGATGAGGCGACCGGCTCATCCATCATCGTATTACCCGATGAGAACTTCAGCCTGAACGTGCTGGTATCCTACGACTCTACTATCATCCCCAACCAATTTGCCACATTGGAAGACATGACAAAGTTCAAGGATGAAGTAGCCGCCAGCCGTACTTTCGTATTCGTACGCGAGATAGAACCGTTGTTGCAGGCCGGACTTATCAAAGGCGGCGACTTGGACAACGCCATCGTTATCTACGAGCGCGAAATGCCGCAGGATGCTTACGACAAGCTCGCCGACGTAATGGGCGTGCCGCACATGGATGCCAAACAGTTGGGTTACATCAACCACAAACCGCTGGTATGGCCCAACGAATGCGCCCGCC
>ERZ827037.2287-NODE-2287-length-16634-cov-4.041016_pt1 | contig 16634 bp, 17 predicted proteins | sample MGYA00519924_ERZ827037 | MGnify/ENA primary metagenome ERZ827037 (study PRJEB31778, sample SAMEA3449250) | human gut metagenome | biome: human gut; feature: human-associated habitat; material: faeces | place: United Kingdom | collected 2010/2012 ...
CTGCGGTCATTCCGCTGATCGTTCTCCACTTCTTTAACAAGGGAACTGTGGTGGAACGGCTGAGGACTTCGGAGTGAAATATTGCAAAAATGACATGTGAGAAAGGATGTGAGCAAAATGGGTAAACTTCTGATTCTGTCCGTTCCTGATTATGAAGAACATATACTCGACAAAATTATGGAGCTTATTGCGGATGAGCCAGAGTTTATCCACCTTGCACCATCCCTCCCTCAGTCTGCACTTTCCTTCCCTGGTCTTGAAATTCGGCTGAAGGAGCAAACCGTATATTGCAACAGTACTCTCATCGCTCTGACTTACCATGAATTTGCAGTCCTTACATATCTGGCTCGACATCCAGGTTGGGTATTTTCCGCTCATCAAATCTATGAAGCTATATGGCACAAAGATGGTGAGCACTGCGGCACTGCAGTTGCCAGTGTAATCGGCCAAATCCGTCGCAAGCTGACGCCGGACACACCGAAGGGCGGTTATATCCGCACTGTACTGGGCAGCGGATATAAGTTTAACAGTTCCCCCTTTTAAGGAAGCAAGAAAGGCTTCGAGACCGTAATGATCTCGAAGCCTTTGTTATTGACTTAAATCTTAAATAATTTAATCGCCTTCAACAAAATAATGCTCAATTCCTGGTACAAATCCTCATCCAGTACACCATCAATAATGGCATACTTGAGTAGCAATGGTCGATACATCTGTAAAATCACTGTAATGGCATCCTCGTTTCCGGCTTTGGCATTGAGAAGCAGACATTCAAAATTCATCCCTTGTCACCTCCTACTACAATACTCTTTCTGATTTTCTGAATCGTCCTGTAGTAAAGCGCCGCTGCCCCTTTATAGGACAGTCCAAACTTTGCTCCCAAAGTCTCAAAATCTTCTTCCTCCAGCGTTCGGGCCAGAAATATCTGGCGTTCCCGTTCATTGAGTTTCTGCAACGCCTCCAGAAGCGCTCCATTCTCAATGACATCCATAAGCGGTAATCTGTCCAAGACCACTTCCTCTGAGCTGGGTTCAGACTCATAGACCACTTCCACAGCACTCTCTATACTGCTGCGTTTATAAAGCTGGATCAAATAATCTTTTCTGCGGCGCTTGACCGCCGACACCAAATATGCTGTAAATCTAAATTGCAGGTCATCTTCTGCCTGCCCATTGTTCCGTTGCCACATGGCTTTACCTCCAAAAGTCTCAAGAATTCCGATGGATTTCCTGAGCTTCTGGCGGTGACCTGCATCGGGCCAAAACTGCCTGATATAAAGAAAAACAGCCAGCTTTGTACCAATGGACAAAACCAGCTGTTTCTTGAATTTCTGCATCGAGCAGTTCAATAGATACCGTTCGGGCAGGTGGAGGTTTATCTTTATATGAAGAAAACTCTCTTGCCCTACCTCGACGATATACCCCTATTGAGAGCCGTTCATGAAAAGCCGTGTGTCCTGGAGTTATGAAAGCAATGAACTGCTCGATGTCGTGGAATCCTTTCTCCATAACACCGTTACTCCCTGTCCGCAGTTATGCGGACGGCACACAGGCGGCCTGCATCATCCCCTTTCTTTCGCGATATGGCAGCGCAACGCTGCCGCCCTGCTGATAATTGTTAAATTGTAAAATAATACTTTTTTCAAATACTGTTCCAGAGCTATTCTATATGAAAACAGGAGGCGGCCTTTATCCCCATCATCAGGATAAAGACCGCCCTGTACTTCCGATTTTCATTGGGTATCGTACTGATCTCATACCCCCACCTCCGCTTACTGAATTTTCATTGATTTTTGGGATCACTGCCATAATTACAGTGTAACTGACAGTTTTCGGAAACTTTTGGAGTAGCATTGGAATATCATTCGAGGAAAGAGAAAATCATTCGACATTATATGACAAAACAAGCTCCAAAACGGTCACTGCATTTTTCCGCTTTGGAGCTATTCCTTTATTATTTCCATAAAGTTGCATCTTCTGTCGTTACCTGTGCCGTATCCGGATGGATATAAATGATTTGGAGCCCTTTCTTTTTGGCATAGTTAACAGTCTGCTGAGTTCCGGATCGCATATTGTTTGCATTATCATAAACAGCCACCATACAGTCGGCCTGATCCACCATAAAGTAATTGCGTTTTTTATAATTCTCACTTGATGGCATTTCACCCAGTATTAAAACCTTCGCTGCATATTTGCGAATAAACTTCATTCTCTTTTGGTGCCAGTCATCCCAGTCTGCATCATATCCCTCAAAGGGGAGAGCCAGACACAATTCCACATCTTGATACGCCGTCTGTTCTTTCATGCGCAACAGGATCTCTGACGCCCACATATCAGCTCCCATTGCTCCCCCAGCCCAAAAGCATCGTACTCCCTGATTATAAAGCCGTATAAGCTGCTCCTGCAGACACTTTTTGATCCGCTGGCAGCGCTTGTCCTTTTCGTTATATTTGAACTTGAAACGAGTCGGCCTATGGCCTGTAATCACACACGAAAAACTGTTCATATGGTTCTCCTTTCCCGGCATCCATCTTCGTCTATTATACTTGCCATAGACGAGATAAATCAACCATGACCGCTTAATAATCCATGTCATAGCGGATAAAATGTAACTATGGCATGGAGGTGACGCATGGATAATCTACTAAAAGATATGGGTAAACGGATCTTCGACCGGAGGAAACAACTGAATATGACCCAGGAAACTCTGGCAGAGCTGGCTCATGTCACACCACAGACCATCTCCACCGCAGAACTGGGACAAAAGGCTATGCGACCTGAGACAATCCTCAAAGTCTGTGATGCACTCAACATCAGCACCGAGTACTTGTTGCGAGGCATCATCACAGAAACAGATTCCTCCCTTCTTATGGAGAAGATTTCCACACTAACGCCCAAACAATACAGGCATTTTGAAGATATTTTAGACAGCTTTATCGCGGCCATACAGGAAGAGGCATAGGAGCATCACCGGCTCCCATGCCTCTTTTAATTATCCTCTGCTACGGAATGCAGATAAAGCGCTGGCAATCAGACTGCGTGTTCTATCGTCCATTTCAGTCTCATCCTCTGCCTTCTGTGCATCTGAAAAAATCACCGACGCTGCTGGCTTCTTCTCTATTCTGACTGGATGAATCTGCTCTTTTACTTTTTCCCGTCCCATCCCTTCCTGTCGCAAAATCTCTTTGACGATAGCCACCACCGCTTCTTTGCCGATGACCGAAGCATTTAGCGGCTGCGGCTCCTGTCCAAAATGCTCATTATAGTAGACCACTGCATTTGCCACATACTGTGCTTTTGTGCGGGGACTCTGCAGCTCCAGTAATCCAATAGCAGCTTCGTGTATGGGATCGCCCTCATTGAATCGCAGTGTAAACCGTCCTCGTTCTTTTTTCTCGCCCATACCATCACCTGCCTGCGGTTTCAATCCGGTACAGATACTCATATCCATCCGCATTTGCATTGATTTTCGGTACGAAGCATGGTGTTCCCACCTTACCCGAAGTTTCAATCTGCCGCTTCAAAAGAATGGCGCCGCCGCCTACAAATACTACCTTGCAATATTGCAAGTCTATCATACGCTCCCGCAGCGTGCTGAACAGATCGCTGATAAATTCCTGCGCCATCTGTTCTGTCAGCCGTATGGCTGCATCCGGATATTTGGTCTTTTTCCCCATCAAGATGGCATCCACATCCCCTTCATCCAACAACAGGTCCAGTTCCGAATTCACCTTGGAACGCACCTTATTGTACAGCAGGATCACACCATTTTCTAACGAATCGCAGGAGGTAAGGTCAATCTCTCCGTTTTTCATCAGCAAATAGTCTGCAGTGAACCCACCAATATCCAGGATTACTGCTTTGGGTTCCTCCACAAGCGTGTGGAGCATGGTAGCCGCTGCTGCGTAAGCCTGGGGGAAACAGACCACATCCTCAATATAGATGGAATACGGCTTGCCCTGCACCTCAAACTCTATCACGCCACGCTGTCCAAAATATTGCGTGAACCGTTCCACTTGGGCGCCAAAGTGTGCCGGCGGCAACCCTACTGCCAGTTGGATACGCTGCACCTCTGAGGAATATGCCCCTCTCGCTTCAATCTCACCCGCCAGAGCAAATAGGGTCAGGATAAAGAAGCGATCATCCTCTGTTTTATCTTTCCGATAAGGAATCCGCTCAGTAGACAGCGTATAGTAGGTATTCTGATACCTCAGCACATTCTGTCCAAAGGGACGGGTGACGCTCTGCTTCAGACCGGATACAAATGGCTCGCAGTGTACCGTTTTAATTTGTTTGTTGCCATGATCAACGCCAATTAGCATATGTAATGCCTCCTTTTTGCTTTATACATATCCTTTACGCCTATATGACGCCTATTCTCAACAATCACGCTCTATTTTTAAGAAAAGGAAAAGCAGGAGACCTATAGAGGTTTCCCGCTTTCGCCTTCTGCATAGTATGCGCAGATAAAAGATTCGATTTGTTCTATTCTGCTATATCCTGTGGAACTTCAAATTTGTATCCGCTCCCCAAGACAGTACGGATATAGCCTGCTTTCGGCATATCCGGCGTCAGTTTTCTACGGATCTGACCAATGACGCTGGCAACAGCTGTTCCGCAGTTTTCGCCATCCTCACCCCACACTTCTTCATAGATCTGCCCGGCAGAAAATACCCAGCCAGGGTGATGTGCCAAATAAGTCAAGATAGCAAATTCACGATGGGTCAGATAGGTTAACTGCTCATTACGATATACCGCCCGTTCTTTTAAGCGAATCTCTAACCCCGGAAATGTGATTACAGCCTTGGATGAATCCAACGTACACTGTTTCATTTCTATTCCCGTTTCCATTATAGTCAGGATTTTATCCAAAATATACTCTTCATTATCTGATACCGACAACACAAGAATCTTGCTCATAAGGTCACCTCCTTCAAGTCGTTCTAATACTTTTCATCATATGGTCAGGTAACGCTACTTCTTCTATGGTATCCTTAAACAGAGTAGCTCCTCATAGACCACCGTATTCTCCAAAGTGTTAAATGCTAAAAACTGAGCTAATTACCAACAGTTTTGTTGTGATTGACTCTGTGTCATTGCGTCTGGCTCCTTTAATTGATATTTAATTGGTCAATACGACCTGCTTGTATTGCCTCTAAGTTTTTAGCAATCACTTCTTCTGGCCAGTTCCACCATTGTTCTTTAATTAAGGCAGAAATAATATCTTCAGAGAAGCGTTTTCGAATTGGTTTTGCAGGAATACCGCCCACAACGGTATATGGAGCAACATCTTTTGTTACAACAGCGCGGGTACCAATGATCGCTCCATCTCCAATCGTTACTCCGGCCATAATAACTGCCTCATACCCTATCCAAACATCATTTCCAATGACAATGTCCCCTTTATTGTCCCAAGCCTTTGCAACATCTCTGATATTCAATCCCCATTCCTCAAAAAAGATAGGAAATGGGTATGTGGAAAGAGAAGTCATGCTGTGGTTTGCACTATTAAAGAGGAAGCGAGCTCCGCAGGCAATAGAACAAAATTTTCCAATATACAATTTATCGTGGTTAATGGGATAATGATAGAGAACATTATTTTTTTCAAATAAAGTAGGATCAGTGACAAAGTCATTATACATAGTGTAATCCCCTACAATGATGTTAGGGTTAGTAATAACATTTTTCAAATAAATCGTTTCATGATCCCCTGTGCGTGGATATATCTTTTTCTTGTTCATCATAATTTTTTATTCTCCTTTGAAGTGCGCTATTCTGTCCTAACAACGGATAGAATAGTTTGTTTTACATTTACCAATGATTCCTGTCTACACTTTGGGCAGTAAAGCGAAAAATTGATAAGTTCTGTATCTCTTCGTACCTTTCACCGAGTCTTATTCCCACATATAGGACATAAAAGCCATACGGTATCACACATTATGGTTTCACTCTGTGTTATGTTTAACATTTTTTCTTCCTTTCAAAAAACAAAGGGCAACACAAATATGTGCGCCCTTGTTCGCTCAACTAAATTTCAGCATAACAAAAGGTCACAAACAAAACATTGTCTGTGACCTCAATAGTTTATTGTCGGAAAGCAATCTGTAAAAATGGTACAAAAAACTAAAGGTATGACTTTCTACCTTAGCTTCCTAGATTTACAGTTTGTCTTTCCGAAAAGGCTCCGCACAATGTTTCGTAATATAATATTGTGTGGAGCCAAAGCCACCGCATCGTTTTACGAATAACATCGTGCTCACCTCTTTTCCTACTTATATTTTCTTAAGTATATTCTTTATATAAAGTGTTGTCAAGTAGTGTAAAAAATGATTTTCACAAAATCTTGATCCTAATTTTAATATCATCCATACCCAAAATGTGAATTATAACAGAGCCGCAGATCATCTCTGACCTGCGGCTCTGTTCGCCTATTAACCTGTTAAGTATGTATTCCGTATTTCGCTGTTTGGATGTTCTCTTCGCCATGCAGGATTACTCCGCCGCAAGTCTTTGCGCCCTGTACCATGTAGCCCTCAAAAAAGAAGCTGTAAGGCAGGTAATCATCCGTCAGGACGATGCGTTCGTAGTTGTACCAATTAAAATGCTGATCCAGAAACTTTCCCAGCTTGTGCCGCAAGATAGGATTCCCCACTACGGCCTTGAGATTCTTCCTGCTGTGAAACTCCAGCTTTGGCCTGTTCTGTTCCGGAATGGACAGCAGCCGCCACCGTGTTCCATCGGCGACTTCTTCCTCACCTGCCGCATATGAGCGAAACGGCTCATATGGCAGCCTGACCCGCTCGGTATAACCGGAAACATTGTCTCTGCCAGCATCCTTCAGCCATGTGAAGGAAAGCTCCAGCACTTTGGCACCGCCTACTGCATCACACAGCCGCAGTTCTGCATAGGAATGGATATCTTTGGTGATCAAATACTTTTTCTCCTCCAACCGCTGCAATTCCTTTTTCAAAATAATAAAGCGCTGCGGTGAGCAACCTTTTCTGGAACAGGTCTTGACGGAAATGCTATCTTGATTCACATAAACTGTTGCCATTGTCCTATTATTCATAATACACCTCATTTCTGCTATTTGCCTCTGCATGATGCATGGCAGTCTGCATGACCAGGAAGGGGTGCTCTACATACTCCTCTTTTGCTGAGGTATATGCCGCTCCGCCTAAAGAGTCCAGATACTGCCATCCGTTTTTGGATTTTGAGATATACACATAGAACGGTGCAAGCACATACTCATCCCGTTCATAGCAGCCCAGATACCGTCTTGCAAGTACAGCCACAACGCCCAGCTCTGCCGCTTTCTGTGTTGTCAGGGAAACTGCCAGTTTCATTACTTCCTCTTTTTCAATATCATTGAGTCCGAAAGTATAGATGCTCTCCAGAAACAGCACAGCCTTCTCATCGGCGGCAGATTTTCCGGCCTCCGTATTCTCCTGCGACAGATCAGCAAAAGAAAAATCGACGGCAGACGGTTTTTGAAATGCACCCTTTGTCAAGCGGAGACAGGCACGAGCCACCACCGCTTCATCCTTTTTCACAAGGACAATCTTCTTATTAGAGTCGAAGGCAGCTAACAGGCACTCCCTCTGGCTTCCAGTACGGTAAGACAGACAGGTACTATGAGGAAGTTCGCCAAGCTGCAGCGTGTGGTAAAAATCATCCTCCTCCCCTGCCAAAAATGCACCTCGCGCCAACGAAAGATTTTTCTTCCAGAGGCTCTCCTGCATCTCGCTGACAGGGTAGCGAATCTCACGCTGCAGGTCACCGGCAAAATATTTGAGTTTATAGAACTGGCCCATCAATTCAGCCTGTACGATCCGTCGCAGCGCTTCAACAGCCAGTTCCTGCCCGTCCAGTTCCCCATAGAGAGCGCATACCATAGCCGCGCCGCCCTGCAGTAAAAATTCCGTGACAGTCTCCCGGTTCTGCTCCACAAAATCATCCGAAAATGCCAGTTTTTCTTTTATATCCAGCCAGTCTGCATCTGTTGTCAGAATATCTTTCCGCACCTGTTTCCAATCCGTCCTTTCCAAAAGAGCCATCATATTATTGAGGGCAAATACTGCGTCCGACTCCGCTGTGAAATCTGGTATATATGCCTGTAGCCGCTCGTAGTGCTGCAGCAGTCTCATGGCAGTACTCCGGGTCAGCCCACAGATATGCCCAAATGAACCCCGATACCATTCGCTAAACGGCCTTTCCAACAGACATTTTCCAAGCTGCTCCAACTCTGCATCTCCTGTATACTGGCTGACCAGATCCCGTTTTATCAGCTGCCGCAGTGTCAGCAAACGCTGATCTATGGAAAGAGGTGTCAGCATAGTGTATAACCGGACATAAACCTCTTTCTGATGCCAAAGCTGATACATTTCCTCAAAGGTGTACTGCTGCCCTTCTTCCAGAAGCGTAAAAAAGCTGTCGCTGCGGTTCACAGAATCGCTGGCTTTCAAATTCTTCAGCGTCAGGGAATTGATGTTACAGTGCTCACAAAAGCCCGGCTCAAACAATAGAGAATATCGCCCCAAGGACAGGAACACTTCACTGTTCTGATCCACCAATTCCAAAAAATGCTTTTTTCTATGTTCCACCGCATAAATGAGAATTGAAAACTGGAATTGCCGGACAGCATTAAAATCCAGATGGAGCCGGCCGGCATACAGAGCATTCAGATAACTCAGTTGGTTGCATAAAATTTCTTCCCTCCGTTCCTTGCTCAAAGGATGTGGCTGGGAGATAAACCAGTTGAGGTCATATTGTCCGGCATGGTTGTCCAGCCAGAGGTCAAAAAAAGCAGACAAATCCTCTGCGTCATATTCAAATACAGCCAACAGCCGGCGGAATTTTCCCACATCGGTCATTTTCATCCACCGGAGATCTTTCAGGCGCTCTACTGACAGAAACAGCCGCACACCATACCGATAAAGCAAGATGCAGACTCTCTGGAGCGGACGATTCTGTTCCAACAGTTCCAGAGCTTTCCGTTCATTTTGATGCCAGCAAAACAGATACGAACCAAGAAACGACTGCCGCATCATATCCCGCTGGTGCTCCGTCAGCATGGAAAGTCCCTTCCACTCCGCAATGGGAAAAGTCTGCAGGTTATCCAATATGACCTGCTCCTCTTCTTCATACATCACAAAGGGAAAATAGTATTTCAGGTATTCAAACCGCAGGGAAGGCAACAGTTCCAATTTCATGACTGCCAGCACCTGCTCTTGGGGATACGCTGTCAGTCTCTCTCCATACCCATCTGCCGACTCTAAGACTGAAGCAATTTCTTCATCGCCAATCTCCTGCCTGCACAACGCACCATAGAGCGCTGCAAAGTCCGGCACCCGAACCAGTTCTTCCTGTATCCGCTTTGTCTTTCGGATGTGCAGCCGTTCCTGTAATTGAAGTGTCTCCACCTGTCCACATGCCTGCTCTATGGCATCCTCTGTAAAGCTTCCTGTAAGCTCCGGAAGTAGACCATCCTCCTTCATTCTGGTCAAAAGAGTCAGATGTTCCAATGTATTTCTCATGCTGCTTCACCTCCGATCATTGTCAGCACCATATTCAAAATCTCATGCCTTGGCCGGGGTTCAGACTTTACCAGTTCGCCACACAGTTCAAAAAAGGCGTGTGCGTCTTTGGCCTCCATCGTCTGCACACAACCGGCGGGCCATTCCACCAACTTATCAAATGCCATATCCAGTACCTCTTTCTTCTCATCCTGGTAATAATATCCCCCAATGAATTTAACCAGAGATTCGGCGCTGCCGTTATAAAGCTGTAGCAGCTTCTCCCGTTTCTGTATGGTCCGTTTTTCCTGCTCCAGTCGTTTTTCCTGCTTCTTTCTCTCAGCTTCGGCTCTGCGCTCATCCTCCAACTCTTCCTTGGAATAGAATGTTTCCTTCAGCCGGTTGATTTCATAGCCGTTATACTCGCTGTGGAGCAAAAACTGCCGCAACACCGCTGCCAGCGCTTTTTTATCATAAAGGCGTTGGATCTCCGGTGCTTTTAAGGCGCTTAAAACGAAGTCCTCATATTTTTCCGGCTCAGTCTGGAAAACTGAACGCTCCACCCAGTCATAGAGTTGTCGATGCTGCTCCGCAGATAGGAATGGACGGCTGATGTATGTTTTATATTCCCTTCTGCTGTAATACCCCTCACTCCTGACAAAGCATTCGTGAAAGTAAAATCGCTCGCCAAATATCGTTTGAAGCTGGGAAAAAGTGTACTCAGCCAGCAGCCTCTCCACAAACCGGAAGCACCTCCAGCTTGAAATTGTCAGGGCGTACTCCCGCAGCAGTTTCAGTTGTGGCGCATCTTCACCATCTTGCCGATGCTGCTTGAAAAACTCCCATAGATTGATTTCCTTCTTTTCCACCAGAAAGGCAAATGCCCGCCTACCGTTCGTATGCCAACTTCTGAAATATTCTCCATAGTCAGCTCCAGTCAGTTCCTGATATCTGGAAAGCCACTGTTTCAAAGGGATCGTCTGCCTGGAATGCAGCATCTGCAGGGTAAACAACTCCATATAGTTATCCCGCTCCAGTTCCTTCGCCAGATCATCGTACTGAGCATCAAACACATCAAATCGGTACGGAAAATCCTTCTGTATCGTTTGATTCATCCATAACAGTGTTTTTGGTGCTGTGGGGTTCAAACCATATTGAACCGCTTCCCAGAGTCCCTGAAATCCTTCGTACTTGACCGTAAAGCTGTTATAGAACTGAAACAGCCAGCCAAGATACTCGTAAAATTCTTCCGAAAGATCCTTTGGAGCATTCAGAAGCATCCGCCCACACGCTGTTGCGATTTTCTCGGCAGTGATGCTCTTGGAACTCAACCGGTCCGGCAGCCTGTCCGCCCATACAGCGAGAGAGTTTGCCAAAATGATTTCATCGCAGCGATACCCTGCTTTAGTCAAAACCGAAAATTCGCGGCTGTCGGGCTTCATATTCATATACGGCAGTTTCATCAGCGTGCGCAGCACCAGGTCGGCTTTCCCGCGGTACCTCTTTGCCTGCTCTGCATAGAACCGGATGAACCATTCCAGCACACCAAAATCATATACCAGTGAAAGTGTCCGATTTTGTGTGAATAGATGACTGAGTTGGGTATGCATCACCTCATAGCCGCGTTCCCTATCATCAAATAACGACAGTACAAACAGGGCTTCTTCCGTTCTCGTACACTCCCTTTCTGCCAGTTTCTCCAACAGGGCATGGCGCTGTGCCGCATCTGTTTCCAAAAGATACAGAGCGCCCTGCAGGTACACATCTTCTCCGGCAGACCGCCGCAATTTCTGGAGGAATGCTCCCCGCTGATTGCCCACAAACATATTGTCAGACTGGATCGCACAGGTATTTCCCAGCGCCAGGGCCAGAGCGCGGAGAACTCGGACATCATTGCCCAGTTTTTCCTCAAACCGCTCCAACACCTCGCCAGGATAACGCAGATGATATGGTTCAAAATAGCCGGACACATCCGTTTCCACCTGCCATATCTGCATCGCCCTTGTTTGTCGGTAAGTCCTTCTCGCCGTATCGTCCTGAGAAGTCTGTACTACCAATTCGGCAAAGGCATGGTAAAGCTCCAAATCAATAGCCCTCTGATATACCCGGTAAACCGGTATCCTGTCGATATGCATTAAAATCCCTCCTACTTGAAATCTTCCATAAAAGATATGGGGAGAGAGCCGCAACATGGCTCTCTCCCCATTGATCAACTGACAGCATACCGATGGTATGCTATATTTTCTTACTCAGCGCCGGCCATGCTGAAGAACTCCGCAGGTGACAGCACCGTAACGCCCAAATCCCTGGCCTTGGATAACTTGCTGCCGGCATTTTCGCCACAGACCAGATAATCCGTCTTCTTGGACACCGAGCTGCCGGCATGGGCGCCCAGTGATTCAATCAGGTCATTGATTCCGTCCCGGGTGTAGGGTTCCACCTTGCCGGTAACTACGATAGTCTTTCCCACAAAGGGATTATCCTGCACCCTGTCTTCGCTGTGTTCTACCACAGCAGGCTTTTGAATATTCATCATAGTCTGTAACTCCTCCCAAATGCAGAAATTATCTTCTACACAGAACCAGTCGTGGATATTGTTATGCAGTGTCTCCCCGAAATCCGGAAGCTGCCGGAAATCATAGCCGCCATAGACCGCATCCCGAAACGCATCCAAGTCATAATGGAATACACGACCCAATACCTTGCTGGCAGTATTGCCGATCATAGGAATGTCCATAGAAATCAGATACCGCTCAAAGGTGGTGTTTCGGCTCTGCTGGATAGCGTCCCAAAGGCGCTGCCAGGACTTTTCACCAAACCCATCCATGCGGACGATTTCAGCCCGGTAACGATCCAGACGGTAAATATCCAGATAACTATGGATAAATCCCTGACCGATGAATTTTTCCAATGTAGCCTCCGACAGCCCTTCAATGTCCATTGCCTTCTGGCTGACAAAATGGACGAACTTTTTCAGCCGACGTGTCTCGCAGTCAGGGTTATCACAGTACAGCGTCTTGATGATGCGATCCTCGCCATTTTCGCCCTTTCCACTTGATTCATGGATGCGGGTAGGCTGTCCACAGCAGGGACAAACATGGGGAATCGTATCCACCATAGAGAAGCCGCCTCTGTCCAGATTTTCCTCCACGTGGGGGATGATCATGTTTCGTTTGCTTACCAGAATCCGGTTTCCAGCCATCAGTTCCAGATCCTCAATAAAGGACAGGTTGTGCAGACTGGCCCTGCTGACCTCACAGCCGTCGATTTCCACCGGCGTAAATACTGCTACCGGAGCAATCTCTCCGGTTCTGCCCGGCGTCCATTCGATGTACTGCAGCAGGCTCTCATGCAGGTCATCTTCAAACTTATAGGCCAGACCGTCCTTATAGTGATGTCCGGTGCGGCCGCAGCTCTGGGCATAGGCGATGTCGTTAAACGAAACCACGATACCGTCAATGGGGATATCTTTGTCAGTGGCATATTGCCGCAGCTGATAGATACCGGCTTCCACATTTTCCAGCGTCAGTTTCTGCTTTGTGACCAGATACTTACAGGGCTGGAACCCCAACGCACGCAGTTCCCGTAGCTTATCTGATTTCCGGGTCAGGTGCGGAAAGCCCTCCAGCACACCAAACGGCATGAAAACCAGCCGACGCTCCCGGCATGTCTTGGCATCCATCAGACGGATGGAACCAGCAGCCAGATTGCGGCCGTTTTTATAGGGCTTACCGCTGCTGTCCTGCAGGCTGGTCTTCAGTTCCTCAAAATCACTGGGTCTGATAAAGCCCTCGCCCGTCACAACCAGTCTCTCTTTGTAGGTGATGTGGGAAGGGATACCGCTGATGGCTCGGGTGTTATGGGTAATGATCTCCCCTTCGTCACCATCGCCACGGGTAGCCGCCTCCAGAAGTTCTCCATTCTCATAGGTCAACTTTACAGTCAAGCCATCCAGTTTGAGCATCAGCATCACCTGCTGCTCCCCCATGAAATTCAGAAGATCCATACTGCTCTTAGTCTTATCCAAAGACAGCAGCGGGATCTCATGTCTGGTTTTCTCCAGCCTGCTTACCGCAGGATAGCCTACTGTCTGGGTTGGCGAATTTGCCATTTGGATTCCCGTTTCCTGTTCCAACTCTTTCAACTCGTCAAAGAGTCTGTCATAGACCTCATCTGACACACTGGGAGCGTTGCGGTTATAATACTCATCCCGATAACGGTTGAGCCGGTCATTCAAGTCTCTCTGCTTTTCAAAAATATTCCGTTCCATTATGCTGTCTCCTTTTCAAGTACCCGGAAGGACATAACCAGTTCTTCTTCCGTATGCTTCTGTTCACTGTCGAAAACACTGCAAACACCGTTTGCAAACTGCCAGTGGGCGGCTCTGCCCCACCAAAGGATCGGACCGCGGCCGCTGTTGCCTCTGTTGGCAGACGCATCTGGCTGATTCGCTACGGTACTATAAAAGCCCTGCGTGTTTACCAGCGTAATGTTCCGTATCTGCCCAATACATTCCGGCCGGCAGTGATCCAATATCTCCAACTGCGTCCCTTCCCGAAGTGTCCTGCGCAGCTGATTCAGGTTTTTGATCATGCGATTTTCTCCTTTCCCCGCCCCACAGGGCAATCCTGCTGTGCGGTATGCAGCCCATTTCTGCCGGCTGCATACTTGCCAAAATTCAATTCATGGACAATACGCTGAATGGCGTCATCATCGTCCCACGCTGCGTGAAGCGTATTCCGCTCTGACCCGGCTCCCACATGGACACATACCTTTTCACTGCCAACCTGCAGCAGCACATCCTGTCGCCTGGCGCAAACCACTGCCAGATTTCCAATTTGTTTCATGCTCTGCTCCTTCCTTCTTCATCAATGACCGGACGCCCTCAAGGACGCCCGGCCATTCTCATTTTGTCACGCTGCAGCAGCCAATGCCGGAGACTGGATGCTATCCGTGTTTTCCATCAGGTCTGCCATCAGCACATCCGCCAAAAGCCTTCCTGCCAAATGGCCGGTATGAATGATGACCTGATCCTTCTTCAACTGGATAAACTCCTTCTCACGAAGAATCCTGCTTTCCGCAGCCAGCGCCTTGTCGCTTTCTGTCAGCCTGGCAGTAATCACCCGCTGCCACTTCTGCAGAAACTCGGTCGCCTGCTCAATGTCCTTCTTCTGCCGGTCATATTCCGTACGTTTCTGCCGCACTGTTCCATCCGGCTCCACTTCCAGCGTGTAATAGGCATGGAAAGGATCAGCCGTTTTACGCAGAAACATCACAAAGCTTTCTCGCCGCTCAATCCGGTCCCAGTAGCGGTCACTGCTGCCTGCACAGTGATGGAGCGCACGCCCCTCGGTAATAATGTCCAGAATACCGTCTGGCACCACTACCATGTAATCCGCATCGGCGTACTCATATTTCGCTTTGATTTCCTGACAGATAGCATTAACATGGGGGAATTTCTCCTCCATCTCCTCGGCCTGCAGTTCAATATCCTTCTCCTGGCATTTGAGCACCAGATCATCGTGGCGCCGCCGCAGTTTTCTGGTGCGATATACGATCTCATCATATACATCCATGTGCAATTTCTTTGCCATGGAAAGATAATCCTCCCAGGTACGCAATACCTCATGGCTGTTTCTCCGGAAGGATGGCATCTGACGCCGTACATAGTTATAGACCTGCAGCGGTTCCAGTCCTTTGGAAGCTCCGGCACCTGTTCCATATCCTTATCCCATGGATTAGTTTCCCGCCGGTGCCGCTGTTCGAGCTGTTCCTCACGCACATCCCGCTGAAACTGCCGGATTGCCTCTACCGCTTTTTTATTGATGTTCAGATATGCCTGTATAGATGTCTCATCTTCATCGCTGATCCAGTAGGCTTTGGTATACCAGTATTGCCGCTTCCAGTCCAGTCTGTCCAACTTGGATTCGCTCCATTTCTGTATCAGGCTGTTATAGGTAATAAACTGCCGCTTTTCTTTATCCAGATACACTTCATAGGCCGGATTACTCCCATCCAGGCGAAGATGCTCTGGGAAAAAGAAAGCCACCTTCAATATCCCATCCTGTTTGATACATCTCAGATAGGTATAATACTCACAGACTTCCCGAACATATCCGTAGTCAGTTTTTTCCTTTCTTGGCAGGTCTGAAGTCGCGATTTGCTTCATTTCATCCGTCGCTGTCAGCTTTGGAAGCGCCATCAGGGCTCGTTTTTTCATCTCAATTCACCGTCCTTCTTGTCAACTCCACGCCATACCACACATCTGGCAGTAATGTGACACCATCAATTTGTCCTACAGCAACCTGTACGATACTTTCCGAATCCGGCGCTTCCTTCGCAAAAGCAAGGATGTCTCCCAGTCTGCCGGTGGCAACGGGGTCTTTCCCCCGTACCACCGCATAACCGCAGTTCGCCATTGCCCGGTTGGCTGCCACATGGGAACTCCACACCCTGCGCGGGTGATCTACCATGTAGGCCAAACCATGTAAAAACAGCTCCTCTTTGGTTAGCCGCTTAATCACAGTCAACTCCGTACAGGCGATTTTGGAGTCATGCTCATCTTCATCGATGTCGCCGCCGGCGTTGACAATATAATATTCCGAATGCTCCAGGCTGGAATAATAGCTAAGGCAGTCGAGCGGATTTTCCGCGCAGTGAAATCCATTTTCCCTGCAATTTGCTTTTTCAGTCGTATTGAGCCCCATCACAAACTGATAGCCACGGCATATCAGCCCGGGGCGAAAACCCTTATAAGCAATCATTCTGCATTTTTCCTCCTTTGCCGGCTCAGCCTGCCTTTGCCATCCCAAAATCCAGCAGCGACATCTGCCCATCCTGAGAAGGCTTTTTTTCCTCCTGCTTGGGTGCCGCCTTGGGTTCCGTCTTTTTCTTCTCTGCCGCCTTCTTGGGTTTGCTCTTTGCAGAGGACTTCCCAGCATACGGCTTGGGAACAAACTTCTCCTCATCCTCATGGTCTTCCTTGGCATCAGGGTCACGGAAATAATCTTCCGCCCACTGATAGCACATATCATCCGGCACATCGCAGCCATATGTCTGCTGTCCGGGACCAGGGCGGGTTCCGCTTGCTTTTAGTTCATCCTGCACATAATCCCATGCCTTT
>ERZ827037.2294-NODE-2294-length-16584-cov-8.269163_pt1 | contig 16584 bp, 12 predicted proteins | sample MGYA00519924_ERZ827037 | MGnify/ENA primary metagenome ERZ827037 (study PRJEB31778, sample SAMEA3449250) | human gut metagenome | biome: human gut; feature: human-associated habitat; material: faeces | place: United Kingdom | collected 2010/2012 ...
TATCGTATGTGGCAGAAAAAAGAGTCCAAACTGGAACTGGCAGCCTCCATGATCCAGCAGGTTATGCCTGAATTTCACAGCAAAGATCATGTCAGTATCCTTTGTGACAGTTGGTATACAAAACAGAACCTTGTATCCATCGTTGATGAATATTCAAATCTGAATCTGATCGGCAATGCAAGGATTGATTCTGTCATGTATGATCTTGCACCTGCACAGATCGGTCGTCGGGGACGTCCTGCCAAACATGGAAAACGTCTTTCTGTTGAAACAGATTTTACGTTTTCCAATGAAAAGATCGGTGATTATTATACTGGTGTCCGCTGGGTTCTCGCTAAAATCTTCGGCAACAGGGAAGTCCTTGCCTATATCACTGCCACAGAAAAAGAGCATGGTACAAAACGACTGTTTTTCAGTACTATTTTCCCGGAAGATCTGCAGATTTTCTGTGCATGACAGGAAAAAGCACCATTGAACCAGACCGAAAGTGACCGTATGAAATACGTTCCACTGTTGCTATATTCGTTTCGCTGGAATATTGAAACAAGCTACTATGAACAGACAACGTTCTGGTCTTTTTGTAACTATATGGTGCGCAGCTACCAAGGGATTGAAATGCTGGTCAATCTGATTAACATCAGTTACTGTGCCATGAAGATTCTGCCCTATCAGAACAAACATTTTTTTGATACCGTACAAAAAGCGTACGGGAGTTTCGTTTTAAATTAAGTCAGAACATTCGCAGTCAGATATTTTTTGCCACTTTCGAGAAAAATATCGAAACACATATAAAATCAAATGCTATGACAAAATCCTTAAAACAGCTGATTCATCAACAAGTCTATCATTTATAAAGTTGTAAACAGGTGAAACTTAATTCAGTTGTAACAAATAGCAAGTTCCGCTTTTTCTATACATTAAAGATTTTCTCCTTAGGGAAGCGTATATTTTTCGCCATCAATTACTATATTTTCAGCACTTATAAACATCTTATCTGTGTAAAGTTCAATAAGTAAATTAAATTCCAAATTATAACCTTTTAATAGTTTAATTTTTTTTAATGAAAATTTAATTTTGTCTGTTCCAATATATGACATTTCTACAAAGGGATAATAGTCTATACTTTCTTTTTCTTTTTTATTTGCATTATGCACAAAGAAAATATTATATATTTTTTCTATTTTCATTTCATGCCTTTGAGCTGTATACGGATTAACTAACGATAAATATATTATTCCCTCCATTACATTATAATCAAAAGACCATATCTCATTTTCCTCTATTTCATATAACATATCATCTAAATACAACACTATAATCTCCTACTTTTTATTTATAATAACTTTTATTATTTTTAACAAATTACTTGCTGTAATGTTAATATGAGTTTTAGCTCTGTCAGAAGAAAACTCCCCCATTACATCCATTGTACCTTTTCCTTGCATGCTAAGCCTCATATAATTATTACGAGCTTTACTAGATGTCATAATACGTAATGTAAGTTTTTTTATTTTTATAGTATATCCTTTTCCACCTGCACTCTGTATAGCTCCTCCTGTAAATTTCGCAATTGTTTTTGCAATGGATTTATTTAGTGCATTAGCAAATTTACCTCCTTGTGCATATAAAGTACTTATTACCTTTCCTGCATAACTCCCAAGTAATCCACCTAATGCAGAACAAGCAGCCGTCATTGTCATTCCTCCAACAGCCAACAAGGCTTTTCTCTTTGTTCCTTTCCAACCTAACAAGTTAGCTAATTTAGGTAATAAAACCTTGGCTCCTAAAATACCTACAACACTGCCTATGACAGCCCCTATTACGCTACTTATCCCAATAGTTCCTGCATAATCCACATAATTAACTGGACAATTTTCACAATATGCGTACATATTATAGGATATAAAGTTTTGCGATTCTCCCAAATAATCTATGCTGTCGGCATTGATGAACCTCTTTACTCCTGGATCATAATATCTGCTACGAAGATAATACATTCCAAGTTCTGAATCGTAATAATATCCTCGGTATAATAATGGATTTACTGCACCAATCCCACTGTCTGTACCAGTGCTTGCAATCACATTTCCCCATGCATCATAAGTATATTCTGCTTTTGTCGTTCCATTTTCATCAACAATCCGGATAACATCACCTTGCTGATTTAAAACATAATAATATGTAGTATTATTATACTTCACTGCATAAGGTTTGTCATTATTATCATAAGAAAATGTCAGGGTATTATTTCCCCATTTTTCCTGATAGATCAGTCCATCCAGCGTAACATATTCATGCTTTACACCATTTATAGTTTTACTGTCTCTAATGCCGTCTACATCATATGTAAATGTTATATTTTTTCCATCAGCAGATGCCGAAGAAAGTTCTTTTCCCTTCTCCCATGTGAATTTCCATGCTGTTCCATTATTATAAGCCAATGGATTACCTGCACCATCATAAGTTATTTCTTTTCCATCATAGGCAGTGAGCAGATCGTTCCATGAAGCATCTCCATATGTATATTTTTTTGTAGCAGTAGCAGTTGTTCCTGTTAGAGTGTAGGTCTTTGCCTCTTGAATATTTCCAACAGTGTCATAGGTATATTCATAGCGTTTATTCTGCTGTGGAAGTTTCTCCATCAGAAGCTGACCTTGTGCATCATAAGAATATTGAGCCAGTATATTTCCTTTTGTATCACTTACTTTTACTATTCTTCCAAGAGTATCATATTCATATTTTAAAGAAAAGTCGCTAAAACTGTTATTTATCTTTCCATAGGAAATCTGCTGAATACGTCCCGTTGCATTATCCTTTGCATTATCTGTATCAATGCTCTCATAAGAATAATCCAATTTATATACATTATTTTTCTTAGAAAGTTTCTGTCCTAAACTATCATAAGTAAAAGACTGTTTATTTCCCAGTATATTTTTTTCTGTCAAAACATTAGAAGTCTGACTGTCTTTTGTAATAGAGGTATCGTAGCTTTTTCCATCAAAAGATATTTTATTACCTGATGTCAGTCCATCTGTACTTTCCCAGCTTTGTGAATAAATCTCTGTAACTCCGGCTTTCTTTTTTACATACTCTATGACATCCCCATTTTTGTCATATTTGTAAGTATATGTACAATCATTTGGTACATCGGTAACAGTTTCTATATTTCCATCTGTCGTATATGTATATTTGTAGGTTATGGTTCCATCATATGAAATACTTGCCAATTGCCCTAATGTATCATATTTATAAGTTTCTTTAACTCCATTTCCATATGTTAATTGAGTAAGAGAACCATTTTTTCCGGCATATTCATATCCCGCCAACTTATACTTTCCAGCAGATATAGAGGTTACTTGCTTCCATTTGTTATAACCAAATGAATATTCCTGCTGTATTGCTTTATCTTCTCTGTAACCAGACCGTTTTAATGAAGACATGATTCCATTGGAATATGTATAGTTTAAAGATACTAATTCTTCCCCATTTTTATCTTTCAATGCTGCTTTTGAAAGTTGCGAATTACCGGAATTGTAAGTATAACTGGTGGTATTTTTATTACTGTCTACTGTAGTTTTCAGTAAATCCGTTTTATCGTCGTACTGGTACGAAGTAACTGCTCCGGCAGCATCCGTTTCTGAAGATATGTAATTTCCGTCTGCTGTATATTTTATTGACGAGGTAGATTTTGTACCATCTTTTCCTTCGATTATATTCTTCTGCTCTGTTCCTTCATCATCTTCTTTCACAGAAAATTCATTTGCAGAAATACCCTCAAGATTCCCAGACTCATCATATTTAAAATTTGTTTTATTTCCATCTTCATCTGTCACAGAAATGATATTTCCCTTATCATCATAATCATAAACAGATTTACCATCTCCATCAATGGCAGAGATTAAATTTCCTTTACTATCATAATCATATAAGCTTGCTTCTTCTTCTACGAGAGAAATCCCATCAAAATATGCTGTATTCGCATTAAATGTATAATCACAACCTACAATGATAGCACTCAACACTTTACCTGTCTGTGTTGGTGTTACAACTCCACTTATATATTGCCATGTAGACACATCTGCATTAAATGGAATATATTCTGTTTCATAACTTCCATCTGCATACAAAAATTTTGCATGTAAACCAAAAAATCTATTTTCGCCATCTGAATTGTCCTCAGCAATATCTGGAACAGATTCTGCTTTTGCCCAACCAGAAAGCATATAAGATTGTTGTTTTATTTTATGATTTATTCTGACCGTCTGGCTGATATTTCGGTTTTCCTGTAATTTTCCTGTGATTTTTAATGCATTAGAAGCATATAACTTTTCTTCTTGTGCAAAAGAAGTCCCTTCTGTGTTCATATCCCAACGGGCTTGTGTAACTCCGGCTCCATTATTTAATAGGTTATATCCGCTGGCACTATTTACCTTTTCCATTTGCAGGTCATCCACATATGCTACACCTTGTGCATTCTTCAGATTGACAAATCCATATACTTTTCTACTGGAAGTAAATTTTTTAGTAACAGAGATTCGAGTCCATCCATTATCTGTATCTTATAAAGTCTGATAATCTAAAGAATCTCCCTGTGCTAAAACTTTGCTTCCTGTATGAAATTGTAAAAATACACCTCCATCTTTTCCAAATTTCTTTACATCTGTTGTTTTGACATAAGCGGAGAATGTATAAGTACCTGGTGATAAAGTTCTTCCGGCTGCGTATGCTCTTACATAAGAATTATCTGTACTTTCTCCCGAAAGCGCAATACTTCTGTCTCCATTATGTGCTTGTTTATTTGTGGCTGAAACAGAACCATTTGTAGTAGATCCACTTACATTCCAGCTATTAATATCTATTGAAGTAGCCCCAGCAACTTCAATACCTCCATTTACGATCTCGCTGTATGCTTGTTTGCCTGACGTTGCACTTGCTGTAAGGCTGTTTTTTGCCGATTTACTCTTATATGCCCCTGTATCTACTCCTAAAACATTTCCTTGAACATCTTTTGTACATACATTTACAGTATGTCCCGAATAATCAAAAGTATATGTACTGATTTGGTCATCGCTCGTATCAAAGTTATTATCATTTCCTGCACTGGTATATACTGTATGCTGCAGATCATGACCGTCTACTTTTACATCTGAACCATATTCCTTCGTTTCTCCTGAATTATTAAATTCTCGTATCCTGTTTACAATGATTCTACATCCTAATTTTTCCCAACCATATTCTACTCCATATTTACTTTCATTATCTAAAGCTGATAACAGATAATGTTTATTATCATATGTATAAGATACTGTAGTATTATCTGGATGCGTTATTTTTACTAATTCTCCACCATCGTAATGATATTTTGTAATACGCCCAGCCTTGTCTGTAATTTTAGTGAGATACCCATTCTCATCATACGATAATGATACCCATTTTCTTGCTTTATTATCTACTTTATTAATCTGTATTATAGAAGTTAATTGATGACTTTTTTGAGTTGGCTTCCACAAATTATCTAAGCCATATTCTTTTCCGCCATAAGCAAAACAAATCTTATTTTCTTTGCTATCTTTTATAGATGTCAGATATCCTTCATTAAAAGTTGTTGTACTATCCCCATCTGTCATGGTATAAACAGAGCCATTTTTTGTAACAGATAATCCTAGATTATCTTCATCCACAAATGTTCCTGCCTTTTCCTCATCCTCATAGAAATAATGTTCCGTTCCATCTCCATCTGTATAAATGTAATATATCGTAGAACCAATTTTTTTCTCTACTATAGTCTGTTGTGCATTTAATTTCCATCCATTTCCTATTTTCATAGAAGAATAATCTTTTGTATATGCACTAACTTCACCAAAATTTCCACCAGCTAATCCAGAATTATAATAGTGTTCTAATGAAAAAGAAATCGCCTCACTGCTATTACTATAATCCATCTTTTCTAACGTAAGCTGAGAAGAATAATCTCCGACATATGCTGTTCCTGCACTATCTATCTCCTGTGACTGAGAAGAATAATATTCTTCTACTCCATAGGAATCTCTGTAATTTATAACAACATATGGCTTATTTGTTGAACGTGTTGCTTTATAAAACCGTACTAATGCACTATATTTAACAGATGAAATGCTTTCTTCATCATCTGGAACTAAAGCAACGGCTGCAAATTTTTCATCATTTCCTTCCTCATATTTCTTTTTTATAACAGAGGTTAAATCCCAACCTACATATTTGCCTGTTGTTTCTTCAGATATTTTTTGAGAATCTAAAACCGTATTTTTATACGTTGGCTGACTATCCCAAGTAACACCATTTGTCCAGTCTAAGCCTGCAGTTACTTCTTTTGCATCCAGATAAAAGAATGGTGTTCTTGTATCCGAATATGGATCATACATTTGTTGATAATAATATAACTTTGCACCAGTGATCACACTTCCTGCTGGAATCTGTGGTAATTTCCTAAATTCTGTGAACATTCTATGTGTCTGTGCATCTGCTGAAGCCCCATGTCCTATATATGCTATGGTATTTCCATATGGATAATATGTACTGGAATCGCCCTCTACAACATAAACATCTCTTATCACAAAATCATTAGAATCTGCCGTTGACTTTTCTAGTGTCGGATCAATTGTCACCGGATAGCTTCTATCCGGATCATTCATCCACTCTTCATCTGGTACTATCTTTAATATATACTGTCCCTCTTGTGTTTCTTCAAGTGACATTTTTACATTTTCTGAATAGTTATCAGCTGAATCTGTCATATATGCTGCAGGAATCACATAAATATTTTTTCCTGTTTTGCTATCATTAAGATAAATCGCACCTTCTTTTCCCTGTTTAGGGACAAGATTACCTAACGATAGTAAAAATCTATATTCATACGTTTCGGAAGGTTCTTCCACGATAATATCTTCTTTTAAGGAACTTCCTATAAGAGAATAATTTAAAGAAACATTTTCTTGAATTCCTTCATATGATAATTGTGTATATACATTTTCTACAGCATAAGAATCTTCTTGTTCCTCTTCATCAACTTCTTCTTGAATAGTTCTTGACTTCTTTGCATTAGATATTCCTTCTATTGTCCCCTTTTTTATTATGGCCGAGACCTGTTCTATTCCTTCATAATTTTCTGAGAAATTTTCTGATTCTTCTGATTTGATTTCTGATTTTTCTTCTGCTGTAGCTGTAATTAAAGATTTTTCTACATTAGCCTCTTTTTCATTTTTTTCTTCTTTTTTATCTGATTTTGAATTTATTGTTTGAAAATCTATGAAATCATCTTCCTCATTCTCTGTTTCTGATATATTTTGAGATTCTATATCTTGTAACGCTGCCTGTTCATCTTCTATATCTTCTAAATTCTGTTTGTCTAATATTTCTTTGGATTCATCTTCTGTAGAAACTTCTTCCTGGTATTCTGTTGTGGCTTCTTCCACTTCTTCTGTAGTTACTTCTTGGGGCTTATCTTCTGTATTTTTTTCTGTATTAGACTCTTCCATTTCTGTACTAGACTCTTCTGCTTCTGTAGCCTGTATCTCTTCTGTATCTTCTAATTCCTCTGTAGATTCATCATCTGGTACATTTTCCTCCTCATCAAATACATTTTCTTCATCTTCACTAGAAATCATTGTAAAATCAACAGAGTATTTATCTTTTTCCAAATGCACAAGCTTATCTTCTCCTGCTATTTCAGAAAATTTGATTTTTGTTTCTCCCTGTTTTGTTTTATATCCTGAAAAATCTCCTTCCTCACCTGTATCTTTACTATACAAAAAGTTGTTATTTATTTCTTTCCATTTTCCCTGCTTATCTTTATAATTAACATCCATTCCATAAGAAACTGCTGAGATACTTCCATCACTCATAAGAAACTTTTTTACTCTTGTAGAACGTTCGTCTTCTAGTTCCTGAAGAATCTCAGGTGTATCATTTTCTTCATTCTCTATTTCATTTAAATTATTGTTTTCTTTTGGAATTTTAGATACTTTTTCCTCACCAGTTTTTATTTTTACAGGTTTATCCTGACTACTGACTGCTTTATCAATGCCTTTTAAAGTATTCGCATATGCTTCAGAAGGAATTAATTCAATTGCCAGACATAAACATAAAATTAAACATAATACTCTAGATAATAGTTTTCTTTTTTTCATTAGCTTTCCTCTTATATTTCTTTATTTTTTTCCAACAACACTTGGAGTTGTGCCAGTGGCTTTATCATTTCCTGCTGTAACTGTGTATTTCATACGGTATGTAGCACCAGTTGTACTGTTATAAACTGCCTTAGAATTTACCACTTTAGTATTGCTATATGATTTATTCCAGCTTTTTACCGTATTCCAAGAACTTCCATTTTTCTTTTGAAGACTCATTTTGACGCTTATTGAGATTGATGTTTTCATCAATACATCAACACTACAATTTATTTTTCCCGATACTGCTTGGATATTACCACTTATTTGGCTGATATTTCCATACCGTGGCATAATCTGTTCTACTGCTACATTAGTATGTACATTTTTTTCTGCTGCTATTACCGAAAACGGTATACTAACTAATGAAACAGTACATATCAACAACACCATAATCTTTTTTCTCATAAAAAATCCTCCTTTAATTGTGTCTATATAAGACACAATCGAAGGAGGATAAGTGTGACATTTTATTTTATATTTTTTAATATTTTTATTAATTCTAATTCTTTTTCTGTGCTGGACAGCGTAATAATGCATCCATTGTCTTCATAATAGAACGATGTAATCTCTTTATCTTTAACAACATAAATCTCTTTTCCATTTACTTGAATTTTTCTACTCCCAGTTCCATCATAAGTAACATGAACATCAACATTTTCCTTTAATCCCTGTGTAAAACCGATATAATTATCGTTTTGACCTTCATAATAAGCACTATACGTCGTTATAGGATTTTCTGTTTCATACAGTAAATTATAACCTTCTGGTATATAAGTCAGATGTAGCTGTCGAAATATTTTTTCGGATTCTGTTTGTTCTTCAGAATTATGTATGTAAATACTATCCTCAAAGAAATGAATGATAAGTGTTCCAACTTTTTCTCTTAAATCATCATTTGCCAAAACAATACCTGCATTCAATATCAAAATAACTGCTGCTACCAGTAAAAAACGTAATCTTCTTTTTTTCTTTGCCTTTCTTTTTTCTTCATAAATCATTTTATTCATTTTTTGGATAAATTCTTTAGAAAATTTATAAGAATAATTTTTCGTCTTTTCTGTTACTTCTTCATAATCTTGCAGTGCCGCTCTCTGAGCTTCCTGTTCTAATAGTTTTTCAAAATTCATAGGTGTATCCTTTTTTCAACATACCTTTCTTTAACTGTTCTTTCGCACGACTGGATATTTTTCTTACATTTGCAGAATTTGTTTCCAAAATCTCTGCAATCTGACGGCTATTTAATTTATTGTGATATTGAAGATAAATAACTTCTTTATAAGGATATTTCAGTCCTCTGATTAATGAATTTAAGAATTCTTCTGATTCTTTCTTAATTAACTGACTTTCTAGCAGATTATGCCCTTCCACAGACTGTTCAAAAATTGTATCATCTGCAATTAATTCAATTTTCTTACTTCTCTTTATAAAATTGTAACATTTATTCTTTAATATAGTGGCAATATAATTCCATGTTCCAGTGAAATCTTCTTCATCAATTCTATCCAGATAATCCGTTAAAGTAAGAAAAGTATCATGAACCATATCTTCTGCATTTAATTTATCTTTTAAGATAACACTTGCTGTATAATGCATTCTATCTTTGTAAGCATCATAAATTTTAACAAATTTTATTTTCTCCTCCTCTGTATCCAATACCATTAAATAAATAAACATATTCATAATCTCCTAATTATTTTTTATTATTTTATCATAAATATGATTTTTTTATTATATTTTTTATTATAAATGATAATTTTTTTGTTTTTTCTTCGGTTTTATTAAAGAAAGGTTCTCTTTTTTCTCAAAATGTTTTTCTAAATATCTTACTGCTTTCCTGACCTGTCTGTTTTCTTTATAAAACGGTACTGCATCTAACATCTCCTTACAGATGTGCCCTCCGGCGAGAAGATCACATTTATCAGAATACATATGCTTTTCTGGAAAATGCAGGTTGATACCGATCGCTTTTATACCGTTTTTTCTGTCTCCTGGTATTTTTTCATAAACAGCGATCGCTTCATCAATGCTTAAACCCTCATGATATTCACCCAATGATGGAAATTCTGAACATTCTGCAACGTAAAAATCAACTTCTGGTATTGGTTCAGGTTCCTTATCAAAAATAGATAATCTCTCAAGCTTTTCCATTTGGATCAGCAGGTTTTTTGCCTGTTTTATATCCTCCTGATCTCCTGATATTTCTATAGTTTTTTTAAGATAATCATTCAGATAGCCCGTTTTTTTCTGCAGGATGTCATCTGTGATCGCATCCACTGCTTTCTCCGGCTCCATCGTTTCATCTACATACCAATCTCCCCGTAAACGTCCGAAAGTATCTATCTGTTCTGCAAATTGTTCAATTTCCTTTTCATCCAGATAATACTCTGCCCTTTCCAGATATTCAGGCAAAGTTCCCGATTTCGTTTTTGATATAGGATTAATGTCTATCGGAATCTCTTTAACATATAACATATCTTCTTTCAGATAGTTAAAAAAACTATCTTCGCTGATCGGTCCCTGATAACTAAGGGCAACATCCACATCTGAATCTGGGCGGTATAAGCCTTCTCTGCTTCGTGAACCATACACCCTCGCACCGATCAGCTCTACTTCATTATGCAGACCCAGTTCATCTACTATGATCTGTGCCTGGGATAAGACGATCTCTTCAATATCCGCTCGGCTCCTTCCTTCCAACGATTTTTCTTTGTAATATACTTCGGAAGTAAGCCGAATATCTCCTCCTTTTAATTTTCTTTTTGCTTCTTGTACCGCATACCCCAATAACTCTTTCTCCTCACTTTCCTCAATACTCTGTTCTACCTGCTCATAATCTGTTTCTTCTATGTTGCCAATGGATATGCCTGCATCATCTAAAATATCCTCTACGGCTTCTGCTAACGATACCTCTGGATCATCATAGATTCCTCCATCTAATTCCTGATAATCCTCATTATAAAACGTATAATCATATCCTCCATCCGTTTCATGGATCATAAAATATCCGCTGTCTCCTGATATAACATAGGCTGCTTCTTTTTTTTCATGAAGCGATCTGTTTAGTAAATATTCTCCAATTAATTTCATTGCTTCAGGACTAAAGCCATGCCATAGATCTTCGGCAATAACCTGTCCCTGTTCATTTACGATAATATCTGCAACCTGTTCCCCAAATTCATCATGCCGCATCTGAAAAAATTTTTCATTGTGAAATTCCTGCATTTGTATCGAATGCCATGTCCCGAAGTGTCCCTCGGCTGTAAATCCCTGTGTTGCTTCAGTTATCTGCCCTCCTACTCTTAGTGCCGGCTCTTTATAAAAATCTGATAATGGGACAAACCCTATCATATCTACATAAGAAACATTTATTTTTCCATTTTTCTTTAAAACAATAATATCGCTAATGGAAAGGGAATGTCCTGTGAAATCCTGTGGGTGTGCGATATTAAATTTTACATATAGGCTGTCCATGTTCTCATCTGGCTCTAAGATTCCACTATAAACAAGCTGGTAATCTTTCCTTTGCGGCAGCTTTCCTTTTGCCCTGATGGAATCATAGGAAAGGAAGGCATACTCCCTTCCTTCTCCCTTCCAGTCGATCTGATAGATCCCATAAGCATCCTCTTTTCCATGCAGGATCTCTTCTTCACTTAAGTTAATGCCTGTCTGTTCTTTTTTTCTCATGGTCGTTCTCTCCTTTTCTTCCTTACCTGACGTAATCGCTGCATCATTGCCGGAGTAAGGCTGGCAGATGCATAGGTTTTCATCTCCTGTACACTATCCCCCTCTTCCAGACATTGGATCAGGAATTCTTTTTGTGCATCATTAAAGGTATCTTCTGCCAGATAAGTCTCTATAAATTCATTATTGTTATCTTGAATCCCCCTCTTCTTGTTTTCTTTACAAAAAAAACGCCAGCGTTTCTTTTTTCTCTCTATATTGTTTATCGGATTTTCTTCTGTAAAGGCTGCTTCTTTTTTCTCCTCTTCTTTAACCGCAGTTTTCTTCTCCTCCAACTTCAAAAGAAGATCTTTTTTCTCATTCTCCCATACTGCCTTGTTTTGTTCTATCTCGCTTAACAGGCTCTGTATCTTATCTTCCCGGTCTTTTAGCAGCTCTGCTTTGGAAGCTAAGGTACTCTGATATGATTCTTTTTGCTGCACAAGAGCTTCTTCCTGAATCTTTAATGTCTGCTTTAATGTTGTATTTATTGTATCCCTTAATTCTTCTGTTTCCTTAAATACTCTGCCCGCTTTTTCATGTAACTTAGAGATCTGCTGTGTCACCTGTGCATCTGGCACAAATAATCTTTCAAGATAACCCGTCCGTTCTTCTCTGATACGTTTGATCTTATCTTTCCAGTTCTGTACAGGGACACTGTCTATTCTCCGCACTTCTTCTATCGGCATTCCGTCTAAAAAACAGAAGCAGTAATATTCACAAAACACTTCATCTTCTATTTCATCTAAGAAAGCTATCACCTCCGCACTGCATCCGGCTTCCTGCAGTATCTTTTTTTGAAATTCCATAACAATATGTTTTTCTTCTTTTGATCCCATTTATTTTTTTCACCTCCTGTGCTGAATTTCAGTACATCCTTTTTTCTTTGCAATCTTTTCTTCTTTATTCAAGCTTTTTTCTTCTTCGATCATCCGGTTTACGATCCGTTTCTCATGCCGCACTTCACGCAGCATCGCATTGATCTGTCTTTTTTCCTTCTCTGCACTGAGCATCCCTTCCGGCATCTCTTTTAAAAAATCATTTAGTTCTTCCTGATATATTTCAAACTGGTCATCCCAATCGGGAGTATCGGCCAATCGTTTTTTTAATACCCGGTACTGCTGGAATATTTTTTTATCTTCGACGGAAAAAAGAGTCTTTCGCTGATTGAAAAGCTCTGCTTCTTTCTTTATCAATATCTTTTGTTTTTCCAGCAGATCTTTTTCTGTTTTGATCTCATGCTCTAAGATATATTTACACTCTTCATAGAGTTGATCAATATGGACCGCATTTCTCCTTACCTCTTTCCATGCTACTGCATATGGATTTTTTTCTTCAAGATAATGTCCTGTCTGATAAAAGTTTTTAATTTTTTTCATCTGAAATACTGTGAGCGTTGTTTTGGTATACTGGAAAATCTCTCTTTCATAAACTTTTGACAGTTCATGGGACAGGATCTTTTCTACCCCCTGTTCCTGTCCTTTATTTTTTATCCTTTCCTTGATCTCCTCTGCCCGGTATCCTGGCCCAAGCCGGGAATCTCTCCGTCCCCGTTCAAAACCAGGCGGGATATATGTCACATATTTTTTCTGACGGATCTTATAGCCAAGCCCTTCCATTTGCCTTATGAAATCATCCCAATCTTTTGATGAAGCGATCACAAAATCTATATCTGCCTTAATAATTTTTTCGGATGATGGCCTACCTTCTTTCTCCGCATAATGTGCGGCATAAGATTTTCCTATCTTATTGTTTTTGTCATAAACCAAAGGCGGCAGGCCGTATTTTTCACAGATGCGGTCTGTGAGAGGCTGAATATATTTTTCCCAGTCTTTCTTTTCATAACGGTATTTATATCCACTCATCCGGTTCACAGAATTAAAGACAATATGTCCATGCATATGTTTCTGATCCGTATGGATAGAAAAAACATAGTCATAATCTTCTCCCAGATATTCTTCACAAAAATCATTTATCACCGCATAGGCTTCTTCTTTTGTTGCTTCTCCTGGCGGAAAAGAAATCACAAAATGGTATCCCTGTCTCCCTCCTTCCTTTTCCCATTCCTGTTTTGTATCGATCATTACCTGATACACTTCCTGCGGAGTCGTTCCCGCATTTCCCCCGACCATCCCTTCTGTTTTATCTGGGTTCATGATGTAAGAAATACAATTTTTTAAATGTGCCGCCCCGCCTCCCTTTGGCATTCCAATATTTGATAGTTTAGTGATCGCCATAATCCTCTACCTTCTCATTAAGCGTTTTCATCTCATGCTTTATCTGCTCTAATGCTTTTTCAAGATTATAAATATCAATCTGATTGCCATAACCAGCATTAATTTTTGCAACAACCTGATTGATGTTGACTCCTATTTTACGCACTTGGTAGGAAAGATTCTTTAACTCTTTTTCCAATCGGACAGGACAATCTTCCTGCAAAAAAATACACTTCCGTATATATGCAGAAGTGTTTGCTTTGTCTCCCTTTTTAGTTTTTGTCTCAAGATCGTTTCCAGCCTTAGATAGAAGTAACTGATATTCTTTTTCACTCAGCCGGATGTCGATTCTCCTTTTTCTTATCTTTCCTCACCTTCCTGTCTATTTTTTTCGGTCGCTCTTTCCTCGTCCTGATCGGACATATACATATCCAGAACAACTTTTAGATCTTCTATTTTTTTAGGATCCATTGGCCCAAGATATTCCGTAACAATATCTGCAAGCTGTTTATTTTCTTCATTTTCTTTTTGTTCTCTGACTTTTCTCAGTTTTTCTCCCACCTCTTTTTTTCTTTCTGCGATCCTGTTTTCTTTTTCCGTTAATTTTTGAAGTTCGTCCTCCAATTTTTCAATCTGTTTCTTCCAATCCATCTCATCAATCTCCTTCTTTATTTTCATTCTCAAGGTCATTTATTTTGAGTTGTAAATTTTCTATCTCTGCCTGCAGTGCTTTCCTTTTTAATAATTCATACTGCGATACCACTGCGATCTCATTTGGATATTCATAACGGCAGAGTGTATATTTTTCTTCTTCATCATCTCCTCTTGGTCTTGGATATTTTTGATACATCTTATACCATTCTTCAAGAAAATCATTGATGATACTATCGCTGCCAAATCTTAAATAGTATCCGTCCTCTTTCTTAACCGGGTGCAATCCATGAAAATCTTCCATATCAAATAATGCGTAAAACATTTCCTGATAGGAAAGCATATCCGCATGAACCAAAGCACCTTCACCAACTCCTAAAGCATTACACATAGTCTTCAAGATTTTTTCTCTTGGGATTTTTTTATTTTTTTCATACTGTGCAATCCTTACATCTGCGGAAGAAAGAGAAAAGCCGCACATCACACCTAATTCTTTTTGTGTATACCTACGCAGCATTCGGATTTTTTTAATCTTTTGCCCCAGAGAACCGGGTGACTCCCAATTTCCTTTTTTACATTCTATGATTTGCTTTATCCAATCCATCGTATCCATCCCTTAGAACTTATGTTAGTATTTCAGGAAATCTGGTTTTCCATAAAGTTCTTTTTTCTCTGCATCGCTTGAAAAAGAACTATATTTTTTACCTGCATCTTCTTCAAGCTTTTTTTCGATTCGATCCAGTTTATCCTGTATATCCCCTAATTCATCCATCACATTTTCTGTTTCTTCTTTTTTAAAAAAGTTCCGTACAGCTTCTGTGATATACACATTTTCTGTAGGATACATTTCTTTATCTCTGTGATTTATCCTCTCCAGAACATCGTCTGGAAGACGGAAATGTTTCTGCCTTGCCATTTAATTCCTCCATAATTTTTTATGTTATCTATAAGCGATCTTATGATTTATATGTACCATTTTTGGTATTATCCATATACCAATTCTGGTATTCATACCAAAAATGGTACGAATAAGCCGATAGGCTTATTGCAAGATACGCATTTTGTGTGTACAAAATACTACCTTGTTAGGGGAAAGCCCCTAATACCCCTTTCAGACAATCACTCCGAATTAACACACATATGACAGGACTGCAAATAAAAATTTATTTCCTTTTTGCAGACCTGCCATATCTTATCACCCAGTATCTCTTTTTTTTATCACACTTATTTAAACGCAAATGTATAAATTCCATTTTCAAAAGTAATACTGATATTTTTTCCATCGCTTCTTTTTGTGCTGAAATCCAGTACGGCTTTAAAATTTTTTCCTCCTGTATTTTCAACAGAGGTAACATAAAAATTTCTTCGTTCTTCCCCTTCCTTCTCTAAAAATTTTAATAATTCCTGCGACAGTTCATTTTTATTGGCTACTGCTTCTAATGAATTATCCTGGTCAGTAATCTGTGGCTCACCAAGATGGATCGGCTCTGTACCAATCTCGTTATACTCTGCTTCATCATCCTGCATTGTATTTTTTTCCTGTGGCATTCCTCCATAGTCTTCAATATTTTCAATCTGCTTTTTATATGGAACAAATGAAAAAATTTCTTTTTTCTTATCATAGGAAATAAGAACAACCGAATTATCTTCATCATCTAGTTGTAGATAAAATGTCGCTGTCCCTGTATTGCTTGATACATCATCATCAAACTTTGCAAGGGCATTGATCCATTGCACGTTTTTATAATTTTTTTCAACATACTCTGCTGCCTGTTCTTCAAAATCTGTTT
>ERZ827037.2302-NODE-2302-length-16555-cov-4.177030_pt1 | contig 16555 bp, 16 predicted proteins | sample MGYA00519924_ERZ827037 | MGnify/ENA primary metagenome ERZ827037 (study PRJEB31778, sample SAMEA3449250) | human gut metagenome | biome: human gut; feature: human-associated habitat; material: faeces | place: United Kingdom | collected 2010/2012 ...
AGGACGGCCGCACCCGCACCCTGGAGGAGGTGGGCAAGGAGTTCAACGTCACCCGGGAGCGCATCCGCCAGATCGAGGCCAAGGCCCTCCGGAAACTGCGCCACCCCAGCCGCTCCAAGAAGCTCAAGGACTTCTTGAACTGAGCCAATCAACAAAGAAAGACCGGTATGCGGAGATTCCGCATACCGGTCTTGTTCGTTTTACAGGCCCAGCAGCCAGGAAGAGAGCTGGAAATAAATCAGCAGCGACATGGCATCCACCACTGTGGTGATGAGGGGGCTGGCCATCACCGCCGGGTCCGTGCCCAGCCGCTTAGCCAGGATGGGCAGCAGGCTGCCCACCAGGTCCGAGAGTACCACCGTGGCCACCAGCGTCAAGCTGACGGTGGCCGCCACGCCGAAGCCCACGGAGGTCATCACCATCAGCCGCACAAAGTTCACCACCGCCAGCGCCGCCGCACACAGCCCGCTGACCTGCAGCTCTTTCCACAGCACCCGCATCCAGTCGCCAAAGCCCACCTGACCCAGGGACAGTCCCCGGATCACCATTACGGAGGACTGGCTGCCGCAGTTTCCGCCGGTGTCCATCAGCATGGGGATAAAGGCGGTCAGGGTCACCTGGGCCGCCAGCGCATCCTCGAAGTGGGAGATGATGCCGCTGGTGAAGGTAGCGGAGAGCATCAGCAACATCAACCAGGGGATCCGGCTGCGGAAGAGGCGGTACACCGGGCTTTCCAGATAGGGCTCCTCAGAGGGAGACATGGCGGCCATGACCTCCATGTCCTCCGTGGCCTCCGCCTGCAAGACCTCCATAGCGTCGTCCGCCGTCACCACGCCCATCAGGCGGTTGTCTCCATCCACCACCGGCAGCTCCAGCAGATCGTACTCCTGCATCAGCTGGGCCGCCAGCTCCTGGTCGTCCTGAGGCTGGACCGTAGCAAAGGGATGGGACATCACCGTCTCCAGCCGGGCGCCGCCCCGGGTCAGCAGCAGCGTCCGCAGACTCACCAGCCCCAGCAGGGTGTAGTCCTCCGCCACCACATAGCAGCTGTTCATGTTCTCCTCCGGCAGTCCCACCTGCCGGACCCGCTCAATGGCCTCGTTCACCCGGCACAGGGGCGGCAGCACCACCGGATTGGACCACATGATGGCCGCCACCGTGTCCGTTCCAGGACGGAAATTCTCGCGCAGTACCTCGCTGCGCACGCAGTTATTCATCATCATGACTCGTACCTCCTTGTTTTACGGGAGCACTGCTCCTCTTGAGACAGGAGGCCGGACAAAGCGCGCCTAGCGGGCAGGACGGGCTCCTCGTCGGTGCCGGTCCCGCGGGGACGTGCCTTCCCTATTGGAAATTCTGTCTGGCCTTCGACTGCCGGTGTCCATCCTGTTCACCTCGCTTCTTTTGAAATCAGACCGCAAAAAACGCGCCCCACTGGTGGTAGGGCGCGCTGAAAAAGCGGTTGAAACCGTTCAAGCTTTAGCTTCGCCGGGCGGTGAAATCGCGTTAGGTCATGCCTTGTTGTTCGACAAGCCCTGTTCAAACCATCGTGTGATGTCTCCATCACTTTGCGGCAGCGATCCATATCCCTGCGGTAGCCTTACCTACCGGACGCAATATGCGGTTGTTATTTTTAACATATCCTAAACACCCGGATTTGTCAACCCCGGGTTTGTGAACTTTCTGCAAACGGTGTCTCAGCCCTCAAACGCCGCGATCTCCGCAAGAAACTGCCGGCCGTAGCGTTCTGCCTTGCTGGCGCCCACGCCGCTGACCGCCTGGAACGCCCGCAGGTCCGTCGGCCGGGTCAGAGCCATCTCCCGCAGCGTCTTGTCGGTAAACACCACATAGGCGGGGACCCCCTGCATCCGGGCGATCCGGGCCCGCAGCGCCCGCAATCGCTGGAACAGCTCCGCCGCCGGGCCGTCCAGCTCCGCCTGGACCGCCTTTCTGGCCGGCACGGGCCGGTCCTCCCGCAGCATCCGCATAGTCAGGGGGCCGCCGTCCTCCCCGATCTCCGCCGCCCGCTCTCCCAGTTCCAGCACCGGGTACGGCCCGCCGCTGAGGGCCAGGATCCCTTCATCCAGCAAAAATTGGATGCGATCCCGCACCTCCTTCTGGGTAAAGTCCCGCAGCACGCCGTAGCCCGGCTCCTGGTCCATGTGGTATTTGCGGACCTTGTCCGTATCGGCGCCGCAGAGGGTCTCTGTGATGACGCCAATGCCGAAGTGCTGCCCGGTCTGGGCCACACAGCGCAAAATGGCCCGGGCCTCCGCGCTGACGTCCACCTCCTGAAAATTGTGGAGGCAGTTATAGCAGGCGTCGCAGTGTTCCGGCGCCCGCTCCCCGAAATACTCCAGAATATACTGGCGCAGGCACCGGCGAGTACCGCAGTAACCCGCCATCCGCCGCAGACGCTGCAGATCCCGCTCCCGCAGGCGCTCCAGTGTCCGCTCGTCCAGATCCTCCCGGGGCTCCCCGTGCTCGATGAGAAAGCGGGCCGTCCGCACGTCCTGGCCGCTGTAAAGCAGGATGCAGCTGGAGGGCGCACCGTCCCGCCCCGCCCGGCCTGCCTCCTGGTAGTAGCTCTCCAGATCCTTGGGCATGTTGTAATGGATCACATAGCGGACGTCGGACTTGTCGATCCCCATGCCGAAGGCGTTGGTGGCCACCATCACCTGGACCCGGTCGAAGAGGAAGTCCTCCTGATTCTTCCGCCGCTCCTCCGCGTCCAGTCCCGCGTGGTACCGGGTGGCGGAGATCCCCTCCTCCTGCAAAAACGCGCACACGTCCTCCACCGCCCGGCGGGTGGAGCAATAGACGATGCCGCATTTGCCCGGGCGGCTGCGCACCAGCTCCAGCAGGGCGGTCTGCTTGCTCCGGGGCTCCTGGACTTCAAAATACAGGTTCTCCCGGTCAAAGCCCGTAGTCACCATGGCGGGGCGCTCCAGCTGCAAAAGGCGGCGGATGTCATCCCGCACCTCCGGGGTGGCGGTGGCGGTAAACGCCCCGATGGGGGGCCGCTTGGACAGCGATGCCACAAAGTCCGGGATATTCAGGTAGGACGGACGGAAGTCCTGGCCCCACTGGGAGATGCAGTGGGCCTCGTCCACCGCCACCAGGGAGATGTCCGCCGCTTGGGCGAAGGCCCGGAACCCTTCCGTCTCCAGCCGCTCCGGGGCCACATAGATGATCTTGTACCACCCGTCCCGGGCCCGGTCCAACGCCAGCAGGTACTGGCGGTAGGTCAGGGTGCTGTTGAGGAACGCCGCCGGGACCCCCATCTGCACCAGCGCCGTCACCTGGTCCCGCATCAGCGACACCAGCGGAGACACCACCAGCGTGATCCCCGGCAGCAGCAGTGCCGGCACCTGATAGCAGACAGACTTTCCCGCGCCGGTGGGCATGATGGCCAGCGCGTCCCGTCCGGCGAGCAGGGCGTCGATCATGGCCTCCTGCCCGGGACGGAAGGCATCATAGCCGTAATAGGTTTTCAGGATCTCTTCCTTGGTCATGGCGGGTCTCGTTCCTCTCTTTTGTCCATCCTGCTTTGCAGCCGCGCAGAAAATGGCCGCCGGAGGGCGGCCATTCTCGCAAGATCGTATGAAAAATTATACCACACTGCTCCGCCCTGTGACAAGGCCTCGCGTCAGTCCAGATAGCTCAGCAGCCGGCCGGCCTCCAACGCTGCCAGCGCCCGGACACCGTCGAAGTCCACGTAGGGGTTGTAGACGGCCTCCAGCGCGTCGTGATTGGTCTTTGCCTCCCGCAGGGCCACCATGCCCTCTTCCCGCAGCAGCGCCGTCATCCGCAGCTGGAACCGCAGGCGGGCCCGGTTTTTGGGCTCGGTCATGGCGTCCAGACGGATCCGGCGGTAGGGCTTGCCGCCGTACTCCATGTCCGGCCGGGACGTGACGAACCCAAGGCCCAGGCCGGGGATCAGCAGATGCTCCATGCGCCGGGGATCCTCCGGGGCCATGCAGGCGATGGTGTTCCAGCCGTTGGCCTCCGCCGCCCGGTGGAGCTGAGCCAGAGTCTCCCCTGCCAGTTCATAGCTGTCCGCCAGCTCGTAGACCTTAGGACACAGAGCGTCCACGCTGTCAAACCGCCAGATGTACCCTTTATGGGTCAGGCTGCCCAAAAAGCGCCGGGTGGTCTTGCCTGCCTCTCCGCCGCCGCGGCGCAGCTCCCGGGCAATGATCCCCATCGTCCGCCGCTCTGCCTTGGACGCGTCAAAGGTCTCCCGCACCGCCGCGATGGTATCCAGCTCCACCTGCCGGGCGGCTTTGAGATTCCGGTAGGCCCGCTGATAGGCGGCCTTGTAGGCGTGGGTATGCTCCTTGACCTCCTCTGCGGCGGTCTTGGCGGCTGTCAGATCGTAAAACCGTCCCAGGTCCACATACCGGTCCACCGCCGCAGGATACTGAGGCTCCATCACATGGGGTGGGTGTCTTAAGGACACCCGTCGCCCAATCCGCCTGGCCGGGCTTCGGCATGGCCCCGCCTGTTTGCGGGAAATCCGCCCTTTCTCAGAACTTCCAGGTGATCCGCACTTCCTGTTCTCCGGTATCCGGGTCCTGTTCTCCTACTTCGATCTTCTGGATCAGAGCCACAGCCAGTTCCCTGGGCAAGGTGTTCAGTTCCAGCAGTTTCCGCACCTGCTCCAGCAGCTCCTCCTGATTCTTCGGCTCCTGCTGCTCAGCCAGTTCTCCTTCGATCTGCGCCAGCCGGGTCTGCAGGCGCCTTTCTTCCGCCAGAAAATCCCGGTTCAGTTCCACGAACTGCCCTTCTGTCAGCACGCCGGAGACCTTGTCGAGATAAAGCTGCCGGAGCGCTGTGCTCCGCTTTTCCAGCTGGGCGGTGAGGCTCTTTTGCTCCTGGAACAAAGCGTCCTTCCGGGTATTCTTGAGAGGCGGCAATTTCAGCTCTTCCAGCGAGAAATACTGCTGGATATAGACCCGCAGCCGCTCCCGCACCAGGTCGATCAGGCGATCCAGCCGAATGGAATGACGGGTACAGCGCTTTTTAGCCCCACTGTCGGCATAGAGCTTGCAGCGGAGATAATAGACTGCCTTTCTGCCGTTCCCGGACTTGCTCATGGTGCTGCCGCAGTCCATGCATTTCACCAGCCCCGCCAGGGGATGTACCAATCCCGTCCCATCCTCCCGGGTGCGCAGGGCCATCAGCCTCTGCACTGCCTGAAAGGTTTTGGGGTCAATGATGGCCTCATGGGTCCCCTCTACCCGGAACCATTGTTCTCTTGGCTGGGGGATCATGACCTTGCTCTTATAACTGGCCTTTTTCATCCGCCCCTGCACCATGACACCAGTATACATCTCATTATGGAGGATCCTCCAAACCGTGTTTTTGTTCCAAAGCCCGGAGCCGCTTTTAATGGGATTGCAGCTCCAGCCTCGTTCCGCTTTATAGCGGGTGGGATTCACGACGCCCATCGTGTTGAGCATGCAGGCAATATTCTGCTTGCCGTGGCCTTCCAGCGCCCACTGGTAGATCTTCCGCACCACCTCCGCCGCCTCCGGGTCCACAACGAGGTGGTTTTTATTCTTAGGGTCCTTCCGATAGCCATAGGCCGGAAAGGCGCCGATGTATTGTCCCTGCCGCCGTTTCATATCAAAGACCATCCGGATGTTCTCAGACAGGTCCTCCAGATACCACTCGTTGATGAGTCCGTTGATCTGGCGGGCCTTTTTATTTCCCTTGATCTCGGTATCGGCGTTGTCAGCGACGGAAATAAAGCGGATGCCCCAGATGGGGAACAGTCCATGGATGTACTTTTCCACCAGCTCCATATCCCGGGTGAACCGGGATTGACTCTTGCAGAGAATGATCTGGAATTTTCTCTCCCTGGCGGCGTTGATCATCCTGTTGAAGTCTGGCCGCAGACTGTCGGCGCCGGAGTAGTCCTCGTCACAGTAAATCTGGTAAATGTCCCACCCCCGATCCACGGCGTAGCTGATCAGCAGAGATTTCTGGTTCTGAATGCTCTCGGACTCAGGCTGCTGCTTGTCTTCGTCCTCCTTGCTCAGTCGTGTATAGATCGCGCAAAGGATCGCTACTCCCTCCTTCCCCCTATCGCTGCTCTCCCAAATTCCAGCGCTGCCGGGCAGCCGCCCGGCCAGAAATGCTTTGAAATCCCTGCGCCGCAAGTTCCGGCACAGGGATCATCGGGACAGTTCTTTTTCAAGCCAGGCGGTCACGGCCTGCTGGATGATGGTTCGGCTCTGGGCATCGGTGTTCGGCTGCCGCTGCTCCGTCAGGATGATTCTTACGGTCTTCATGAAAACACCTCCGAAAAATCCTATGTTGAGGGAATTCGGGATATGAAGTTACACTCCGCGTCCGCACCGCTTGTGCAAAAGCAAAAAGACGGCCCCGAGAGCATCGGGGTCGTCTTTTCCGATTCTTTGTCCGGTGGATCCTTCCTTACGTCTTCTGGGGATCACCGGATTTGGAGGAGTCCTCCTCCTGGAACGTCATGTACCAATACTTGTAGCTCCATTCCACTCTGCGGAAAAGCTCGTCCACATTGTTCCCAGCCAGCTTTTCCATGATGCCCCTGTGACTCTCGGAAAAATAGGCCACGGCATCATGCTGCAGGATCGTCTCAATGGTCTTATACAGGAAGTCCTCCGTAATTTTGACGATGCTGTCATAAGTGGTGATCACAGCCACGTTATCTGTGGCAGAGGCCAGTTCCTGGTGGAAGGCAATGTCCTTTTTTGCGATCATTTCCACATTGTTTTCGCCTGAGCAGAGGTACTGCTCCAGGTCATCCTGGATGGCATTCAGGCGTCTCCAGGTCTCTGCCGACAGCTTTTTGTAGAACAGTTCCTCCAAAATTCCATTGTCCAAAAGCTTTCGAAGCCCGATGAGATCGCGGTGGGCACTCTCCTTCTGGAGAATGATTCCATACAGCATAGGGTCCAGTATTTTCGGAGAAAAACCATCACAGACATACGTACCGTCTGCTCTGCGGACCTCCAGAATCCCATAGGCCACCAGAATCCGGATGGCCTCCCGAATCGTATTGCGCCCCACGCCGAACGCTTTCACCAAATCGGCCTCGGTGGGGATCTTCATTCCCGGCTTGAGCTCTCCGCTCATAATTGCGCTGGTCAGCCGTGACACCACGCTGTCCACCATGGACTTGGCCTTGATCGGCGAAAGATACTCACTTCTCACTTCTCTCATCAGATTGTTCCTCGAATTTCACGGTTTTGTTGTTTGAATGCGCACCTGGAGTTTCTCAGGCTTGTCCCGTCCCGACCGTTACCTGCATTTTATCCTCGTAATACCGCACCAGTGCTGCCTGATCTTCATTGATATAACCGTTGTCATTCATCCAATCCATCACCCGCAGCACCACATCGGTAAGCGGCAGGTCCACATCCATCTTATGGGCATAGTGCTTGGCATTGAGAATATCCTTCCGGTGCACGGCGATCCGCGCCCCTGGTTCAAAATCCCGATTCAGGACCTTGGGGACCTTGTTGTCATACAGCGGCCCGCCGGCAAATCCGCCCCGTGTCGCCTCGAACGTGGTCTGCAGGTCGATCCCCGCCTTTGCGGCAAATGCGTATCCCTCTGCAATGGCCACCAGGATCGCCCCGCCGATCATATTGTTGACCAGCTTGGTGGTGTCACCGCTGCCGGGGCCGCCGGTATACACCGCGGTCCCCATGCAGGCAAGCACCGGTTCCACTGCGTCAAAGGCACTCCGGTCTCCGCCGGTCATGATGGACAGCGTCCCGGCCTCCGCCATGGGATTTCCGCCGCTGACCGGCGAATCCAGCAGGTACATCCCCGCCTCCTTCGCCGTGCGATACAGATCGAGAATGATGTCCGGCGCAGCGGAGGACAGATCGACGATCACGGTCCCCGGCTGTCCCAGCCGGATCGCCTCTTCTACAGAGTGGCGGATGATCTCATGGGTGGGCAGCATCTGGAGGATCACATCGCAGGTCCTGTACAGTTCCTCCACGCTGGCAGCGGCAGTTCCGCCGGCGGCCTGATATTTCCGAAGCTGCTCTTCACTGACATCAAATCCCACGACTTCCACGTCCATCTTCCGATCGACGTTCAAAGCCATATGCAGCCCCATGACACCAAGGCCCAAAAATCCAATTTTTCTCATTATATCACACCTTCCAAAATATGCAAGGGAACAGAATCACAGCACCTTGCGTACAGCCATTCTGTTCCCCTTGCAGACAAAGATTCTGTTTTGATCCGGTTTACTGCGCCAGCAAATTGGGGAGCCAGAGGGTAAACGACGGCACATAGGAGACCAGCAGCAGGATCACCAGAGAGATCGCGAAAAACGGCAGGCAGGACTTGAACGCTCCGCCCACACTGGTATCGCCCAGTTTGGCTCCCACCAGCAAGGACACACCAACCGGCGGAGTGATGCAGCCGATGTAAATGTTGATGCAGGTGAGGATACCGAACTGGATGAGGTCAATGCCGAAGGAGTTGACCAGATTGAGCATCAGGGGGACCATCATCACGATGATGCAGTTGCCCTCCATCAGGCAGCCCAGGATCAGGAAGATGACGTTGATCATCAGCAGCACCACGAACTTGGAGGAGACCAGGGACGTCATGGTCTCCATGAACAGCTGCGGCAGCTGAGAGGAGATCACCACGTATGCAGACGCCTTGGAAAGGCCCACCAGAATCATAATGGCAGATACAGAGATCGTGGTCTCATAGAGGGTGTTGAGCAGGTTCTTGAAGCTCACCGTGCGATAGATGAACATACCCACGATAGCGGAATACAGCGCGGAGATGGCAGCCGCTTCGGAAACTGTGCAGATGCCGCCGAAAATCAGGCCAAGGACGATAATGGGCATGAAAAGGGCCCAGATGCTGTCCTTGAGCACCATGAGCTTTTCTTTCGTGGTGGTCTTGGGCTGCTTGGGCAGCTTCATCTTGTGGCCATAATAGAGCGTATAGGCCAGGAAGCAGACCGTGCAGAACACAGCGGGGACGGCAGTCGCCATGAAGAGCTTCTGAATGGAGCACTCCGTAAGGCTGGCATATATGACCAGAGAAATGGAGGGCGGGATCATGGGACCCAGCAAGGAGGAGCAGCTTGCGCAGGCAACGGCATAGTTCTTGTCATAGCCGTTTTCCTTCATGGCCGGCACCGTCATGCCGCCCACAGCCGCGGCCGTCGCCACTGCGGAACCGGAAATGGCGCCGAAGAGCGCGGAGGAAAGTACCGTAACGGAAGCCAGGCTGCCGCGCACTCTGCCAAGGGGAACATTGGCTGCCGCGATCAGTTTTTGTGTAATGCCCTGCGCCATGATGTTGCCGGCAAGGATAAACAGCGGGATGCACAAAAGCGAGGCTGAGTTCATACCCAGGAAGGTCTTCTGCGCAATGGCCTCCAGCGGGAATCCGGCCTGGAGCATGGCAACGAGGGTGGCAATACCGATGGAAAGATAGATGGGCAGGCCCAGAAACGCCAGGACCAAAAGCACGACAAAGATGATAATTCCTGCATTCATATGTTACGCCTCCTCTTCGCCGGCCGGTGCCGCGCCTTTTCCCAGAAACAGCAGGAAATTCTTAATGGCCACTTCCACGGCGAACAAAATCACCAGTACAGCGCCGATGGGGAAGGAATAGTAAATATCCCGCATCCGCAGAGGCAGTGTGGTAGAAGCGCCGGTCGCATGCTCGATCAGGCTGACTCCATAGATGCAGAACACCACCATAAATGCGATGGCAACCACCGCGCTGATGGCGGAGATCAGATGGCGGACACGCTGAGAGAAAAAGGACAGCAGAAAGTCTACCTGCAGATGATTGTCATGGCGGACCGCGATGGGAATCCCCAGAAAGACACTGTAAATCATCAGGTAGATGGAAAGCTCTTCGCACCAGGGCTGTGCGTGACTGAAGCAATAACGCATGATGCATTGGTACACCATGATCAATGTGATGGCCGCCAGCAGAATGATCTCCAGGATCTTCAATACCTTCTGCAGTCCATCCAACATGCGGCTGTAATAGGTAAGCACCGTGTTCATCTCCTCTTGTTCAATTCTGGGAGAGCAGCGTTTTGAAGCTCTCCTTCAAAACGCTGCTCCTCCGTGGAATTCTCACTTCCGAAAACGATCTTGCTGCGCTCAGGCGGCGTTTGCTGCGGGGTCCGCAGCCTTGATGGCATCCGCATAAGGAACCAGATCAGGATACTTTTCCTCCAGGAATCCGTCCAGAGCCTCCTGCCAGGCAGAAACATCCGTCTGGATAAACTCGCAGCCGGCAGCCTCCACCTCGGGCCGGATCTCCTCGGTGGCCTGCAGCACGAGATCGGTGCAATACTTACCGGCCTCAACTGCCGCTTCCTGAATGATGGTCTGGTACTCAGCGGGCAAAGACTCGAAGTAGGCCTTGTCCATGATGAAGGAATCCGTGTTGTACACGTGGTTGGTCTCGATGATGTAATCGCAGCACTCATCCCAGCTGAGGCTTGCAACGTTGGTCAGGCCGTTCTCCGCACCGTTGACCGTTCCCTGCTGGATGGCAGTGAACACCTCGCTGCCGCCCAGAGGCGTAGGCGTGGCACCCAGCCACTCCCAGGTATCCAGGTAAATGGGGATGGTGGGAACACGCAGCTTAAAGCCGGCGGCATCAGCAGGAGATTCGATCTTCTTGTTGCTGCACACCACACGAATGCCCTGCAGGCCGGCGCCCAGGATCACCATGCCGCAGTCCTCACCCATCTGGTTCATGATGTCCTGGCCGACTTCGCCTTCCCAGACGGCCCGCCAGTGGTCAACGCCGGAATACAGATACGGCGCTGCCTCGATATTGGCAAGGGGAGAAAGAGACGCCAGGTTGCCGATGGACTCATACACGATGTTGCAGATGCCCAGGCTCAGGCCTTCCAGGCAGTCTGCGGTGTTGCCCAGGGAAGAGCTGGGATACAGCTCCACGGTGATCGCTCCGTTGGTCTTTTCACTGACCGTCTGTGCAAATACCTCAGCGGACTTGTACACGGGGTCCGTCTCGCCGATGCTCAGGTGCATCTTCATGGTGTAGGTATCGCCGGCCTCTCCGCCGCTGCTTCCGCTGTCTGAACCGCAGGCCGTCAGCAGAGAAACACACATTGCCGCACACAGCAACAGGGCCATAATCTTCTTTTTCATAATATCTCCCTTCATTTCATCGTTCGTTGCACGAACCGTTTGATAGATCCCGCAGCCTTTCTTTGTCACTGCGCTTCTTCAGGGAACAGCACAGGGACCGCCTTCACCGGGTCCAGCTTTCTGGACATCCGGACGCCTTCCAGCTCCGCGATGACCAGTTCCACCGTTACCAGCACATGGTTTCCTTCCTTCAGGTGCCCGCCGTACTCGTTTCCCTCCGCATCAGCAAAGCTGGCGTGGATGTGGGGGGCCGCAGCGCCGTTGGGCTCGCTGCAGATGATGCCGTTCAGCCCCACCAGTTCAATGGGCGTGGGCCGGTCCAGAGGCGTCACATACCCGTAAAGCCCCGGCTTGCCCGGCATCTCCTGCGGATCGAAAAACGTGCAGCCGTCCAGACTTCCGATCCCGGAGAGGATCACGCCGTTGGAGATCTTGTGCTCGTCGCAGTACTTCTGAATGCAAAGCAGCACATCCTCTCCCGGCTCGATCCGAAGCACATGCACGCGCTTAATCGCTCCTGCCGCATATTTCATGGTCTTCTGTCACCTTTCTCCCGGATACAAAATCATCTTGCCCGGTACGCCGTTTTCAATTTGCTCCAGCGCTTTATCAAAGTCCTTGAGCGCGAACCGGTTCCCCATGACATGCTCCAGCTTGTAGTAGGGACCTTTCATCACCTTTGCAAAGTCGGACCACGTATCCCAGATCTTTCTGCCGGATACGCCCGTCAGCTCCACTTCCCGGTAAATGAGGTCATTGGTCAGATCCAGCTCCACATTCCGGCTGGGGAGACCCACGCACACCAGTTTTCCGGCGGCGCGGACGCACCGCAGACTGGCCTGGATCGCCGCGCCGGCACCGGTGATGTCGATGGCCGCATCCACACCAACGCCGTCCGTCAGCCGGAGGACTTCCTCCTGCAGCTGACATTTTCCGCTGTTGATCACAACGTCCGCGCCCATCTCCCGGGCAGTCTCCAGACGCTCGTCCACCAGATCGCAGGCGATCACCAGCTTGGCGCCGAAGGTCTTGCAGGCGCTGACAGCCGTCAGTCCAATGGGGCCGCAGCCGCTGACCAGCACGGTTTTTCCGGCCACCTCGGCGCTCTCCACGCCGTGCACGCCCGCGCCCATGGGTTCAAACAGGCAGGCTGTCTCGTAGGCGATGTCGTCATCCAGCAAGAAGGTGTTTTTTGCGGGGATCTTGGCATACTCGGCAAAGGCGCCGTTTTCCGTCGCGCCGAAGAGCCTGACGTTTTTGCAGATATGGGGCAGGCCGTTTTTGCAGAACCAGCACGTTCCGCAGGGGATGTGGGTCTCACAGGAGACCCGGTCCCCCACCTTGCGGTCACGGACGTTTTTGCCCACTTCCACAATGTCTCCCGCCGTCTCATGGCCGGGGATCAGCGGTGTTTTCACCCGCGTCTGGGACCACTGATCCCACTCCATGATGTGCAGATCCGTCCCGCACACCGCGGTGCAATGGACCTTGATGAGCACTTCATCGTCGTTGATCTGCGGGATCGGCAGGTCGGTGCGGTAGACGAATTTTCCAGGGGCAGAGGTCTCCTTGACAAGACCACACATGGTTCCTTTCAAGGCCGAGTCCCCCTTACTTCAGATACGCTTTGATCTGGGCAGTCACCGCGTCGGTGGAAACACCGTACAGATTCTGCAGCGTCTCCAGCGTACCCGCTGCCAGATACTTGTCAGGCAGTGCGATCTTCTTGAGCACCGCGGAGACCTGCTCGTCCACCAGGAGGTTTGCCACCAGGCTGCCCAGGCCGCCCACCACCGTGTGGTTTTCCGCCGTAATGACCAGGCGGCCGGACTTCTTGATTTCCTTGAGGATCGTCTCCTTGTCCAGCGGCTTGATGGTAGGCACATGCAGCACCGCCGCGTGGATGTTGTCCTTCTCCAGCGCCTCGGCCGCATCCAGGCAGCGCATGGTCATCTCACCGCAGGAGATCAGCAGCACATCTGCGCCGTCCCGCAGCAGCTTCGCCTTGCCGATCTCAAAGTGATAGTCATACTGATCCAGCACCTTGGGAACACGGTTGCCCCGCAGCAGCCGCAGATAGATCGGCCCGTTGAATTCAGCAGCCGCTCTGGTTGCCTGCTGCATCTCCACCGCGTCACAGGGATCGATGATGGTCAGATTGGGCATGGCACCCAGAATCGCCAGATCGTCCGTAGCCTGATGGCTGGGACCATAGCCGGACTGCAGGCCCGGCAGGCCGCCGATGATCTTGACGTTGGTGTTATGCTCGCAGATGGCCTGGGAGATGAAGTCGTAGCATCTTCTTGCAATGAAGGTAGCGTATGTAGTGGCAAAGGGAATGAAGCCCTCCTTGGCCAGGCCGCTGGCCGCGCACATCATCAGCTGCTCAGACATGCCCACATTGTAGAACCGATCAGGGAACGCATCCCGGAAAATGTGGATGTCCGTATATTTGGCCAGATCCGCACTGAGGCCGACGATCCGGTCGTTTTCCTTGGCCAGCTCGATCAGCGCATTGCCGAAGGGCTCCGCCATGGTGGGATGATTCGTCACGACATTGGAGTCGCTGATCACACTCTGAATACCGCTGCTCATTAGTCCTTACCCCTTTCCAGCTCGTTGAATGCCCGGTTCCAGCCCTCTGCGTCGAGGCTGATGAAGTGACTCTTCGGATTACCGATCAGGAAGGAAAGACCAGTTCCGGGAACGGTATCGCAGAGGATCACATGAGGCTTCTTCTCTGTGGAGGTTCTGGCCTTGTCCACCGCCTCCATCACCTGAGAGATGCTGTTGCCGTTGATGCGCTGTACATCGAAGTTGAAAGCCTTGAACTTTTCGTGCAGGGGCTCTGTGTTCAGCACGGAGCTGGTCTTTCCGTCGGCCTGGATGCCGTTGACATCCACGATGCCGATGATGTTGTCCAGCCCATAGCTGCCGGCAGACATGGCCGCTTCCCAGGTGGGACCTTCCGCCATCTCACCGTCGCCCATCATCACGTAGATCTTGGAGTCGGAATTCTTCCGCTTCAGGCCCATGGCCATACCTACCGCAATCGGCATGCCCAGACCGATGGAACCACCGGAGATCTCGATACCAGGTGTATATGCGGGCATGCAGGACATCGGCAGCCGGCTGTTATCCAGGCCGTAGGTATCCAGCCACTCCTTGGGGAAGAAGCCCGCTTCTGCCATGGCAGCATATACGGCAATGGCATTGTGCCCCGCCGAAAGCAGGAATCTGTCGCGGCCTTCCCACTTGGGGTCATCCGCGTGATACCGCATGGCATGGAAGTACAGAACCGTTAAGTAGTCGGCAGCACCCAGCGCCTGCGCAATGAATCCGCGCTTGTCCACGTATGCCATTCTCAGGACATTCTTGCGGACTTCATACGCTTTTTCGATGAGGTCTTCTTTGTTCATAGTATCTCCCTTCGTTCTTTGAGTGTTAAGCCCAACATAGGATGTTTACACGATAATACTATCACCTGTATATTATGACGTCAACATTCAATTCTTTATAAAAATAAGCTTACTTTTTGGTCACATTGCTTAGTTTTTGCTTTGATTTCCTTTTTTTGTAAATTTATTGGTGGTTTCTTCTGGTGTCCTAATGGTGCCATACCATGGGGTGCTGTTCCGTCCACCACTGCACAGCGAATGCTTGGCAGCACCACTCCATCCAGAGAATCCGGGTCTCCGGAGCACCACAGGTATTCCACCGGGGCGCCAGCAGCTTCCATGCAGCGGCCGATTTCCCGCATGAATGTGTTTTTTCCTACTCCCGGGCCGCCTTTCAGGACCATCAGATCATAGGTATCTGCAAGATCCACTACCTCAGAGAAGAGATTTTGAAAGCCCTCTCCGCTGTTTGCGCCCACAAAAAAGTTCGTAACCATTGCCATATGGCTCCCTCCAAGTCTGTTCTTATCCTCAGGCTATGCAGAGAGGACTTGGCCTGACAGCGGCCGTTTTTCTGCTGGCATAAAAATTTCTTACAGGAAATCGAATTTATAATGAAATCTGTTTCCGTTTTTGCTATAATGGCAATGTTAGTGGATTGCAGATCCAACTGGTAAATCACACGAAAGCAGGAGCGACGCCATGGAAGACTATACCCCCACACTTTCTGAGGAAGAACGGGCCGCCCGTCGGGCCCAGCGTGCGGAAGCAAGACGTCAAAAACAGCGAGCCAGACGTCAGCGGCAGCTGAAGCAGCTTCTTCCCTTCTGTCTGGTGTTGGTCATTCTTGTAGGGCTTCTGACTGCCTGGGGCTTCCAGCACCAGCCGGAAGAGAGCAGTGAAGAGCCCGCAGCACCTGCAGCCGTTAATTATTCGGTGGAGGAACCGGAGGAAGAACCCGCTGTATTTCAGCCTCAGGAAACGGATGCCACCATTCAGCTGGGCGAGGACTTTGCCAGTGAATACGCCGTGGTTATTGACGCCGAGGACGGCAGCATCATCGCGGAGAAAAATCCGGATACGGTGATCTCCCCTGCTTCCATGACCAAGATCCTCACGCTCCTGGTAGCGGCTGAGCACCTGGAAAATCTGGAGGATACCGTTACCATTACCATTGACATCACCGACTACTGCTATGTCAATGATTGCAGCGTCGTGGGATTCGAGCTGGATGAGGTAGTTCCCGTTCGGGAGCTTTTATACGGCACGATCCTCCCTTCCGGCGCGGATGCCGCCTTGGCTCTGGCAACATATGTGGCCGGTTCTCAGGAGGCATTTGTCGAGCTGATGAACGACAAGTTGGACGAGCTGGGGCTGAGCGACACCGCCCATTTCACCAACTGCGTGGGACTTTATGACGAGGCGCACGCCTGTACCGTCACCGATATGGCGTTGATTCTGAAGGCCGCCATGGAAAATGATCTGTGCCGGGAAGTTCTCTCCGCCCACACCTATGAAACAGCCCCCACTCCCCAGCACCCGGATGGCCAAGTACTTTCCAACTGGTTTTTACGGCGGATTGAGGACAAGGATCAGGACCTGTCGGTCCGTGCTGTCGCTGCCAAAACCGGATACGTCGTCCAGTCCGGCAACTGTGCGGCAAGCTATGCGGAAAGTTCCGACGGCCACGGGTACCTCTGCGTCACAGCCAATGCGTACAGTGCCTGGCGTGCCATTTACGATCATGTGGAGCTGTACAAGCTCTGCTCTTAATCCCAAAACGGGGGATACCTGCTGACACAGGTGTCCCCCGTTTTTTGGACTTTTCGCCGCAGACACGCCGATGGATTTTGACAGAAGAAATTCCATACAACTGCAAAAAAAGCCCCGTCCGGAAATCCGGACGGGGCTTTTCTTTACGCGATATGCGTTTCTTACTTCGCAGCCTTGGCAGCCTTGATGGCCTCGATCAGCATG
>ERZ827037.2306-NODE-2306-length-16520-cov-7.649074_pt1 | contig 16520 bp, 12 predicted proteins | sample MGYA00519924_ERZ827037 | MGnify/ENA primary metagenome ERZ827037 (study PRJEB31778, sample SAMEA3449250) | human gut metagenome | biome: human gut; feature: human-associated habitat; material: faeces | place: United Kingdom | collected 2010/2012 ...
AAATTTTTTGCTAATCCATTCATTTCAGGCTTGACTTTTAATAGTTAGTCTTTCGAGACATACCGCGCGTCATTGAGTACTGAGAACTCTAGGCAGAACTTTGTGTATCGGTCCAGCGTGTAGTCCAGGGACAGCCTTGCCTGCCTAGAGTCACCGGTCTGCCCCTGTTCGGCATGATCTGTCCACAATCTGCCCTGGCGCCGGTAAATATCCAGACGGGTCTGGGCAGCCTCAGCCACTCGCAGCGGTCCTTCAGCCATGATGTTGACATCGCTGATGCGGACGGATATGTAGCTGCGCTGCATCTGACTGTGAAGGCAGGCATTTTCCATTAGTTGGAGAAGCCCCTCGGCATATGAGACGGCATCCAGGCGGGTACAGCGCAGGGTCTCCATATCGATATGCCAACATTTTTTATCGTCTCGATAAAACAAATCCTTACTGTCGGAAAGACTGCGCAGAAATATGGTCCAAATCAGCCTCGCCAGTAAACCTAGGCGGGGCAGTTCGCTGTTCAAATACCGCAGCAGGGCCCGACTCAGGGCCTGCTTGTCCTCTCTGCTCATGGTCTCTTTCCCCGCACCGGACATATCTCGCTGTAAACGCCACAAATTTTGCATACAAAGCCAGCGCAGCAGGCTGCTCGTTTCTCCATTGCTCTCAGGGAACACCAGAGGCTTCTGCTGAAAATCTTTTACATCCAAATCCTGAATTTCTGTGGTGTCCCCTGGATCTACCATAGCGAAGTAGGGAATCATCCACTTCCGGTTCTCTGTCCCTATGCAAAGCAGGGGGAGAATGCGGTAGAAATCGTAGGATAGGTTACGCCGGCCACGGATAATCTGCTTCCCGCAAAAAATCTCCAGATTAATATTCCGCAGAGCGGTCATCACGGCTAGATAATGTTGTATCCGGAATGCATCACTTTCTTTCTCTACTCTAATTTGAAGAGTAAAAGGGTATCGTACCAGATGGTATTGGTCTAGGCGATCCAACTCTACAAAACAGTAGCGTAAACAAAAAAGTTGCTGATCATCCAATTGGTTTTTTATAGACGTATGGACCGTCAGTTGCGTATAAGTCTTAATTTCCTTCGTTAGTTTCGTCCATCCTATCGGAGTGTTGTTGATTTCAATCGTTTTCTGTACCTCTGATGCCATTCCATTCTCCCCTCTAAATTGTACCTAAAATACAGTTCAGTATGTTTTGGCAAATCTTTTCTCGTTTTCACACAGCAATTTTTATATTTTTATGTCAGTATAGCACAGAATATGGGTTTTAGGTAGCATTTTCCAAAATTATTATGTGGAAGACCAGTAGAGAAAATTAGATATTGTATGCTTTGATTCGGCCATCTTTAATCATATTGTAAACAGTTTGATTACTAACACGCAGATAGTCTGCTGTTTCCTCCAGATTTAAGATGCCAACAGCTGGTTTATCATTCATGACCCGAATGATCTTGTCAATCATTTGGATTTCTTTCGCTTCATAGACTTCATTTCCGCAGCTTTCACATCTGTAACCTTGGATACCTTTAATTTCTATTTCTTTTCCGTTAAATTGAAATATTTGGTTCATCATCTGCGGCAACATCTTCCCGTGGCAGTGATCGCACACCTTAAAAGTAACCATATCCTTCGCAATAAGCGGGGCAATGCCTGGTTTGAGAAGCGTCGGGAGGAATACTGTACTTTGATTCGTGAGGTGTTCAATGGGTATCGACAAGTGTTGGGTGCTGAGAAAATCCGTACAATCCTTGCTCAACGCGGACAACAGAGTCAGCAAAGAATATGTGGCAAAACTGATGTGCGAAATGGGGCTGTCCAGCATCCGTACAACTGCCAAGAAGGACTATTTAAAACTCCATGAGCCAGAGGAAAAAGAATATTCTCCGACAGCAATTCCAGGCAGACCGGCCAAATCAAATTTGGGTCAGTGATGTCACTTGCTTTAAGTTAGGGAATCACTATCTTTACACGTGTATGATTTTAGATTTGTTTTCCTGTAAGGTCATCGCTTATAAGATTTCAAAAAAGAATAGCACTCAGTTGATCACATCTACGTTCAAAATAGCTTGGGAACAACGCACTCCTGAAGCCAAGCTTATTTTTCATAGCGACAGAGGTTCTCAATATGCATCTCGTCGTTTCCGGCAATTACTTCATGAACGCTTTATAGTACAATCATTTTCCAATTCCGGCAAGCCTCATGACAATGCCGTGGCTGAATCCTTTTTCGCCACATTCAAAAAGGAGGAAGCCTATCGTAAGAACTACACATCTGAAGCGGACTTCAAGTGGAGAGTTGATTCCTATATTGAGTTCTATAATACTCAGCGACCACATCACACATTGAAAAATTTGACCCCATGTCAAGTAGAAGATGTTTTTATGAAAGGCAACGCATGAGGGAAACAGAAGTGGCATCAGAGAGGTTCGAATCTCACCGATTACACGTTTTCCACTTCAGTTTTGCGCTGTTTGTGTTTTGCAAGTGACACCAGGCAAAAACGAGCAAAAAGCCTGAAGCCCTTGATATAACAAGGATTTCAGGCACAAATTGACCCCACCTAATCCGAACAATGGCAACAATTTGTTCAGACTAGGCAGGGTCAGCCAAGGAAGCAAAATGTTCAACCTTGTAATATTACTTGTTTGGATAGTCTTCAACAAAAATGTTTACTGATCAGAGTAAAACGCGTCACCACACTCATTCTCGAGCAATGCATCTAACATTCCAAGGCTTTCAAATGGTATTCCAAACGCCGCAACAATCCAATAATCAATCACAGCATAACGAAAACGGCCATCTATTGCGGTCATTCCATTCATATTTCTTATCAGTACAATATCCGGGTTTGAATTGCCGAAGTTAAACTCGGGAGTTATGGCTGATAAGAGTCCATTGACCTTGATATTGTCAGCGGCAATAACAAATTTGTCCAGGTGAAAAAAGCGGTCATTCAGGTAATAGTTTTTGAACAGCAGGAACAGCGTTCCACAGAGATCCGTTTCAAAATTGGGCACTTCAATAAATTCAACATTTTTATATGTGGTAAGGAGACACGATAAATCGACACCGTCCAAGCATTCACTTCTGCCGACCTCTTTCACAAACACGAGCAAATATTTATCGAAATCGTTCTCTGCTATCTGGTTTAAAAACAAGGACACCAGGGGGCGCAGGTCCATCTTACTAACATCTATATCGTGCAGCTTGTGATATCGGCCATATATCTCATTGCACACACTGTAGAAGTAATGAAAATCTACCAATACCAAGTTGTGATATTCAGATATGGCTCTTTTGATGGGAACAATACAGTTCAGATCATATCCCGGAACGCTGTATAACGAAAAATCAAAGTCCATGTGTTTTTGGACATCAGAAGACAGCCTGTCCGGAATATCGCAAAAAGATTTGGCCAGCTCATGCGGCATATAGGGCTCGCGGATAGACGGAAGTTCAACCAGTGTGGGGAGTTTGCTTGTCTCGTTCGCATACTTCACACACATTTCCTCCAACTCAGGTCTGAATGCGAATGCGCAGTATACATCATCGTTGTTTCGTTTGATCCATCTTTTTAAAAAGAAGTTTTGAGATTCGCTATTCATCCTGATATAAAAGGCCACATGATAATAGCTGGAATATATAAAGAAGTAAAATGGATTTTTTGTATGCAGAGATTTCATGACAGCGCGCTTGAAGTACGGATTCTCCCAAACCTCCTTATCCATGAGGAAATTCAGCATAAATATCGTGTGGTCCGAAAAATTTGATGTGGAAAACACGCTGTCCCGCCGGTTAATAACAGATGTGAAAAATCCGTCCTGGATGTCCTTTTTGAAGATATAATAGCCCATATCACGGAACCACTCTATCTTACTGCCTATAACGACGCCATAAAATGTTCCGCCGTAGCCTTCCTGTATGCAGCGGTTTTTTATTGAGTAGCATTGTGCGCAACCGATCACCTTTGCCAAATAGTCGTGTTCATCACCTTCCGCATACTCCTGATCGATTATTTGATTGATATCTGCAGAAAAAAAAGCATTTTTTCTTCCGGCTCCAATCTCGCATCTGTCTGTACAGGAAAAACGGTTCTCCTCAAACAAATAAATTTGAGGATGCCGACCTTTTTCCACCACGATCGCACTGATCCCTCTGTCTTGATAATTATTCGTGATGATATTCCGAAGGATTTCCAATGTCAACATCTCCCGAAGACTGTAAACATGTGTCAACAATTCTATTATCGTTGGCACATCTCCAGAAACTCCCAAGACAAAATCATCATTTATCTTTATGATTTTAAGCAAACCTTCCTGCACATAGTACTTCCCATACAGTCCCTGAACCTCTCCAAAGGTACTGATGCCTGCTTGTATATCATCTTCAAAGGAGGATATAGCGGATTCCGACAACATAAAGACTTGCTCATTCTTTTTCCAAGCTATGCAATAACTCATATCAGACAATCCTCCTGTCATAAATCATGCCAATCACCAAAAAGCGCATCATTATAAGTACGCAAGTTTCCTTTTTGTAGAATAATAACTCATCTCTCGCATTTCCCGTACTATAATCGTACCATAGCTAAATTGAATTTCCTTCTCTACAATGATATTCTACACCATTTTCCAGGAGGAATCAAACCATGCGCATCAGCATAGAGGAAAAGCAAACTCTGGTTGCCCGCTACCGGGCCGGTGAATCTGTCGCCGAGATTTGTGCCGACTCCGGCGTGGCCAGAAGTACGTTCTATACATGGATCAAGCCGTACACTGTGACCATGACAGACTCCGGTCATGCCGTCAGCTAGCAGGCGTTTATTAAAACGAAACAGAAACTTCAAAAGTTGGAGCAGAAGATTGAGATTCTTCAAAGGGTCAACTGCACGGTTTCAGCGCCGCTTCAAGAAAAGCTACAAGAGCTTGCCAAACTGCATGGTCAGTATAGTGTCCATGCCTTATGCGAGGCGCTTTGTGTATCCCGCGGTACCTTCTACAACCATATCTTCCGGCGAAAAGAGGTAACTGCCTATGATAAACGCAGAGTAGAGATGAAAGAGCATATCCAAGCAACTTTCGATGAGAGCCCGCAAAGGTTTGGCGCAAACAAAATCGCTGCTGTGTTAGCCGATCGAGGCGTTCGGACTTCGCCCAAGTATGTGGCTGAACTGATGAGAGAAATGGGATTACAAAGTGTATCCATCTACTCCAAACGCGATTATCAGAAAAGTGAGCGGCTGGCAAAAAAGCAGAACATGTTACAGCGGCAATTCAAAGTGGATGAACCGAACCATGTTTGGGTCAGCGACGTCACTTGCTTTAAGGTTAAAGGCAAGTATCTCTATATCTGCGTAATCCTCGACCTTTTCTCACGTAAAGTAGTGGTCCACAGAGTATCGCCAAAGAATAGCACCTATCTGGTCACCTCTACCTTTCGTCAGGCATATCGGAACAGAAACGAGCCCCAGCAGCTGATGTTTCACAGCGACCAGGGCCCACAATATACATCCACCACATTCCGGAAACTGCTTCGCATGAACAAGATTCTCCAGTCTTTCTCGAAGTCCGGCCGTCCTCATGACAACGCTGTGGCAGAGTCCTTCTTTGCCTCCATAAAGCGGGAGGAGATCTATCGGACACAGTATCACTCTAAGCGCCAGTTCATGAAAAGCGTTGATACTTATATAGAATTTTATAACACTAAGCGCCCCCACAGCACGCTCAACCACAAGACACCGGATGGGTGCGAATTGCTCCATGTGCAAAGGAAAGAGCGGACAGGCTGATCTGGACAAAGGGTTCAAAGCTTGGTATTTTTCGTTTTTCAACCACCAAGCTTGTGACTTTTATCTTTACGATATAAATTACCGGGCTGTGCATGAGAAAAGAGAAAGCCTGAAATAACAAGGCGTTCTCCTATAAAATGAGGGTAGAAGTAGTGGACAGTCTAAGAAAGCTGTTTAATACTCCTCCCCATGTCCCAAAATGAAATATCATCGTTCTTAAGATGTCTAGATGAGGCTAACTCTGAAATCGTTTTTTGAAATTAGGAATAGGTATCAAATTTTAATTGTGGGTCGAAAGACGTAGGGGATAGATTTACTGTGAGTTCCCACTTGGTCATAGTCAACCTTACAGCGAGCGACCTTTTCAAATTGTACCGCCAGGAAAAAGTCAAAACCAACGAATATAGAAATCGTCTTTACATTGAAAGTAGGGTGAGCAAAAGCTATTTACATTTCTGGATAATCAATAGTAAGCCGGATAGCATTTGCCTGGGACCAGTCTGTCAGTGCTCCATAGCAACTGAGGCAAGGCTGAAATTTGACATATAGCTCCGCATCCGTAGGAGTTTTGATGCCGCCACGTGACGCAACTTCTGCCAAGATCTTTCGTTCACAGCAGGAATAATCTTTTTTTATACTGTCTGCCTGCTTTTTATCAAATACAGACGGCAATTCAGCACGCATGGGGCCATATTGTATCAAGTGTAGATTTCGATCAATTTTACAACGGATAATTCTGTCTACAACATCAGCGGAAAAAATAGCTAAATCTACTTTGATATAGCTACTGATATTCTGAAACGCCACCAGATTGTTGGCAGAACATCCAAGAGTGTTTTGTACTTGCGTATCCACACAATCCCAAAAGCCGCTGAAAGCCAAAATTCGGGGACCATTTTGAATGTCCAGCAATGCAACACATCGTTTCTTATCTTTTATGTATTCATTATATAAGTTTGTCTTTTCTTTTGGACTTAAATCAAGGGTTTGAATTGCATTATCTACTCTCTTAAGCAAATCCTCTATCGAACTTGCGCTTCCCACTGTGCCATTTCCATTGATCATCTGGCAGGCATCATCTGCAAGAGATTGCAATCCACTCCAGAGGGATTTCTGATAATGCTCAGACCATCTATCTGTTCCTTCTGGTTTCCAATCGGGATGTACTTTTCGAATGTATTCTTCTAGTTCTGATAGTCTGCGGAGAGCGGGATTCTCCTCCCGCCACGCCTGATTGACTAAAAAATCATAAACCTTTTTGCTGAAATCACGCACGCGATTATAGGTCACTTGGCGTTCTTTCGAATGGAACAAATCAAGAGAAGAGAGTTCCCCCAAATCGCTGCCATAGGTTTTTTCAAGATCTTTCTGGAGCTTTTGGGCAGACCTCTGCAGATTTTTTCTTCGCGCATCTGTTACATGAATATGGGAAAACTCTTTTGCCATCTCATAGAGCTGGCTGAGATCTTCTGCGGAAAGAGTCGTACCATTTTCCTCGCCTGCTTCTAAAAAGCATCTCAGCAGAAAAGGCTCCTCCGGTTGCCATTTGCTAAGCAAGTTATCATCCTGGGTGCTGAGATTCTCATTGAACTTTTTTATAGTTTTCCCACAACTGTCGACTAATTCTCCAAGAGCTGTTACTATACGGTATAGTCGATACTCTAATTTTACATATGAGGAAAAGCTACCATCTTCTAAATCCTGTTCTATTCCCCTTTGGCGATCTGATAACCAGCGTATATCCACCAGACGCTCAGGAACGCTCCAGTAACTCCTGATATCTGCTTTAGTATCAAAAGTATTGGAATGTAGTACCTCCTGAATAGTCATCTCATTCGGCAAGGACTCAATAAAAGCAGATGCTCTCCAAGTCAAAACAATTTTTTCGTGTCGAATATCTGTATCCTCAATAAAGTGATCTCTTGAATCCATATATGTCCTTTCAAACTATGTCAGAAGAAACTCGTTTTTCTAACAATGCATTATCCTACCCTAATTTTTATCATGAGTTTGAATCAAGTGCTTTCGCAAGTATTATACCAAACGACTCGCTATAAAGATAGACTTAATTCGACAACAAACCAGAATATTTACTGCGTTTTCAATCCAATCTACAACCCAAATCTTTATAAAACAGGAACGAAAAAAGTCTAATCACCTATAAACCAAGTATAAGAGTATTGTATAGGTTGAATCCACGGTTCACTACTTCTGCATTTCCAAATGAAAAATGCAATTTTACAACATTTATGTTAGTAATTCCTTCAGGCACTACGTTATTGGTGCTATAATCAAATCGGTTTTTATTCTAATTATTATATCATCGTGTACCATCCCGAGCAATGAATAACTTAGCTTTATTGACCCATTTTGAAGAATTTGACTCCATGTCAAGTGGAAGATATTTTCATGGAAGGTAACGTATGAGGGAAGTACAAGTGACATCAGAGGGGCGCGAATCCTGCCGTTTATACGTTTTGCGTTTTGATTTTGCCCTGTTTGTATTTATTGAGTGACTATAGAGCCTCTATAATAGGAGAGCCAGAAGCCATTGTGCCACAATGGCTTCTGGCATAAAATGACCCAACCTAAACTGAACAATGACATCTCTTTGTTCAGTTTAGGTTGGGTCATTCACCTTTGGCCCGAGATGGGAGACTCGAACTCCCGGCCTGATGGTCCCAAAGAGATTCTCGGCATTTTTTGTGGTTGTTTATAGTGGTTTATAGTCATTTCCGCTCCAAAGCAATTACTTTTTAACGCTCTTGTTTCCGCTGTTTCCGTGTGCTCCGACGCTGTCTGTGGTCTTACATGTGGTCAGAGGGCCCTTCTTGACCAGGTGCCGTTACCTGGTTAGAAGGGCTCTTTTCCCTGTTTGTATTTGGGGTATTGTACCTTCGATGAGACCAAGAAGCAAGGTATTTTTTCAAGCCAGGCGTATCAATTTTTAACACGCCTATACAAAGAATAACTCCTGCGAAGTCACCTGATTTCACCGGAGGTGTTTTCCCTTGCTATAGATTTGCTGATTCAGTATAATGGAAAAAACTACATATCAATTACTCGGCTTTGGCCCGACCAATACGATGTGATAGTCATGGTTCCGAACACTGATGCTTTAGGGGGTATTTCGATGAAATTCATTCACCTCTCTGACCTGCATTTGGGTAAGCGGGTCAATGAGTTTTCCATTCTTGAGGATCAACAATACATTCTCACAGAGATCCTCCATATCATTGATACAGAGAAACCGGACGGGGTCCTAATTGCTGGAGATGTCTATGACAAGTCGGTGCCTTCCGCTGAGGCAATAGCTCTATTGGATGACTTTCTGGTGCGAATGTCCAAACGAAACCTTCGAATCTTCCTGATCAGCGGCAACCATGATTCTCCGGAGCGCATGGCCTTTGGTGGCCGGCTGATGGAGAGTAGCGGCGTCTATCTGGCTCCAGTTTATGACGGCAAGGTTACTCCCATTACGCTCATCGACGAATATGGTCCAGTAAAAGTTTATCTTTTGCCCTTTGTGAAACCGGCCCATGTACGCCGCTGCTTCCCCGAACAGGAGATTTCCACCTATACGGACGCCCTGTGTGTGGCCATTGAGGCCATGAATGTGGACCAAGTAGAAAGAAACGTATTGGTCACCCACCAGTTCGTTACCGGCGCCACCCGGTGCGACTCGGAGGAGTTGTCCGTGAGCGGGACAGACAATGTGGATGTGTCTGTCTTTGAGCACTTCGACTATGTGGCTCTGGGCCACATCCACGGCCCCCAACAGGTGAGCCGGGAGACGGTGCGCTACTGCGGCACTCCTCTGAAATACTCCTTTTCGGAGGCGGGACATCAGAAGTCTGTAACAGTGGTGGAGCTGGGGACGAAGGGAGCCGTATCCGTCCGCACGGTGCCCCTTGTTCCCCGGCGGGATATGGTTGAACTGCGTGGTACCTATGAGGAACTGACCTTCCGCGGTTTCTATGAGGGGACAAGCTACCAAGAGGACTATATCCACATAACCCTCACATATGAGGAGGACATTCCAGATGCTGTGCGTAAACTCCAGATCATCTATCCCTACCTGATGAAGCTGGACTATGACAACAAACGTACCCGTGCGGGAATCTGTCTGGATGGAGCGGAAGACGCAGAGCGCAAATCACCTCTGGAACTGCTGGAGGAATTTTATACGCGACAGAATGGACAGCCTATGGGCGAGGAACAACATGCTTTCGCCCGGATGTGGATGGAGCAAATTTGGGAGGAGGGTGAGGAATGAGACCACTGAAATTGACTGTATCCGCCTTTGGGCCTTATGCAGGGACGGTGGCCATTGATCTGGAACAGCTGGGTGAGCAGGGGCTCTACTTGATCACTGGGGACACCGGTGCGGGTAAGACTACCATCTTCGATGCTATCACCTATGCCCTCTACGGAGAACCCAGCGGAGATGACCGGGACCCATCTATGTTTCGCTCCAAATATGCCAAGCCTGAAACACCCACCCAGGTGGAATTGGTATTCTCCTACGGTGGAAAAACCTATACCGTCCGCCGGAATCCGGAGTATGAGCGTCCCGCAAAAAAGGGTAGCGGTACGACAATCCAGAAAGCAGATGCGGAGTTGCATCTCCCAGACGGCCGTCTGATTACCAAAGCCCGAGAGGTCACACGGGAGATTACCGGAATCATCGGCCTCAACCGCAGCCAGTTTTCTCAGATCGCCATGATTGCGCAGGGAGATTTCCGCAAGCTACTGCAGGCTGATACCAAAAGTCGTCAGGAGATCTTCCGGGAAATTTTCAAGACCCGGTATTACATGGTGTTTCAGGAAAAAGTAAAGGGCCAGGCCATTGAACTTCAGCGGGACTGCCAAGCTGCTCGGGCCAGCGTGCAGCAGTACATCAGTGGCGTAGTATGTCAAGAAGATAATCTGTTGCGGCCCAACCTGCTGAAAGCTCAGTCAGGAAATCTTCCCCTTCAGGAAACCGTTGAGCTGATCCAGCGTTTGATCGATCAGGATCAGGAAGCAGAAGGAGTCTGTCAGAAGGATTTGGACCGTCTAGACTGCACACTGAAAGAGACCTCCACCCTGCTGGGGAAGGCTCAGGAAGCTCAAAAGGTCAGAGAAAAGTTGGAGCAGGATCGAAAAGAGCGGGAAATGCTGGCATTGCAGATGGAGGTGGCACAGAAAGCCCTGGAGGCAGAGCAAGAAAAGGTGCCCCGGCAGGAATCCCTGAGGAAAGAACTGGCCGCTTTGGAGGCGGAACTGCCCCGGTATCAGGAACTGTCCAATCAAGAGGCGGTACTGGCTACCTTGGTGGAGAGCATTGAATCGTTGGAGAAAACATGCAGCCAGCAGGCAGAGGAGCAGGCCGCAAAGGAAGGCTTACTGGGAAAGTGGAAACAGGAGCTGGATGGGCTGGCCTCGGTGGATGCAGAGCAGGAACGCCTGCTACGTGAGCGGGATCAGGCCGAAGGCCGCCAAGCCGTGCTGGCCGCTTTGAAATCCCAGATCGAGCAATGGCAGGTATGCCTTCAGAAGATCAATACTGAGCAGCATCAACATGAGGAACTGATCCAAAAACAGAAGGAATTAGCCGCCCGATTGGCCGAAGAAAAGGCGCGCCTGCGGGCCAACCAGGAGACGTTCCAGGCCTCTGCCGGGCTTTCCGAAGAAAAATTGGAACTCCTCCATCGCCAGGATCAGGCTCAGAAGAGACAACAGGCTTTGGCTGATCTGCTATGTGAACTGGACAAATACAACGAAGAGGAAACCTCTTTGCAAGTAGCCCAGTCGGACTATGAGCAGGCCAGAGAGCGGTCCGAACAGTTGGAGGAAACTTATCGACGGAAAAATCGCGCTTTTTTAGACGAACAGGCCGGCCTATTAGCTCAGTCGCTGGTGGAAGGCCAGCCCTGCCCGGTGTGTGGCTCTCTCCATCATCCTACCCCCGCCCGGTTGTCCGGTGATGCCCCTACCGAGGCGGAACTGGAGGAGGCCAAAGCCGCATGGGAAGAGGCGCAGCAGAAAACACAGGATACTAGTATGGCTGCCGGAAAGCAGCGGGCTAGCCTCGAAGAGCAGGAAAAACAGTTGATTCGGGCAATGACAGATTATATTGATTCGCCGGTTCTGAGCACAGCTCGTGAGCAGCTTGTCGCCTGTCAGATGTATGGGGCGGAAGAACTTACCCGGCTGCACCAGGTGCTGTTGGAGAAAGAGGCCCGACTCACCCATCGTGCAGAACTGGAGCAGGAAATTGCCCGCCAGGTAGAGTCTCTGACAGAGTTGGAAGAGCAAGCAGTGGAAATGAAAGAAAGCATCAAGCGGACAGAGGTCTCTCTGGGTACGTTGGACGGACAGCGCGCGCAGTTGGAAGACAACCTTCACCGGGAACTATCAGCCCACTTACAGGCTTGCTCTCTGGAAGACGCTCCGGCGGCAATTAGCCGGGCTTTATCTGAGGTGACGGAGAAAATCGCGCAGATGGCGAGAGTGGAGCAAGAATTTGGGGAGAAACTGCAAAAAAAGCAGGAGTTGAATCGGAACATCCCCCTGATGGAACAGGAAATGCGGATGTTGGAGGAGAACACCGGGAAACTGAAGGAGGAGCTGGCCGGTGCCCGTAGCAGGCAGGAGGAACTGTCCGGGCAGCTCCAGACGCTGCGCGGTCGGCTGCCCTTCCCGGATCAGGATGGCGCACGGCAAAAAATCACTGCGCTGCAGGAGGAACTGCAGGCCCTTGCTGCCGCGTTGGAACAGGCCGAACAAACGGTCACAGATCAGCAAAAGGCTCTGGCTGCCGCTGACGCCGCCATCAGAGAACAGGAGGATTTTCTAAAAAGCGCACAGACAGTGGATATGAAGGCATTGCAGCAGAAAAGCGACGAGTTGACCCGACAGCGCACGGAGACAAGTGAGGTGCAGAAAACTATCCATACCCGTCTGGTCACCAACCAGACCGCACTACAAAATATCTGTAAGAAAGCAACGGACCTGGAACAGCTGGAAAAACGGCAGCAATGGCTGCAGGCGCTCTCAGATACCGTGAACGGACGGCTACGGGACCGGGAAAAAATCGCTCTGGAGACCTACATTCAGATGACCTTCTTTGAACGCATCATCCAGCGGGCCAATCTCCGGCTACTGGTCATGTCCGGCGGCCAATATGAGCTCAAGCGCCGGATGGAGGCGGACAACAACCGCAGCCAGAGCGGCCTGGAACTAGATGTTATCGACCACTACAATGGCTCCGAGCGCAGCGTGAAATCTCTCTCTGGCGGGGAATCTTTCAAGGCATCCCTTTCTCTAGCCCTTGGACTTTCTGATGAAGTGCAGTCCGCCGCGGGGGGCATTCGACTGGACACCATGTTTGTGGATGAGGGATTCGGCTCCCTAGATGAGGAGTCCCTTGCCCAAGCCATCCGGGCCCTCACGGGTCTTACGGAAGGAAAACGTCTGGTAGGCATTATCTCCCATGTGACGGAACTGAAAGAAAAAATAGAGAAGCAGATCGTTGTAACGAAGGAGAAAACCGGAGGCAGCCGGGTAGAGATCATAGTGTAATAGCTCACGTGTGTCTCAAAACACTTTTTGTGCAAAGGAGCAGTTTCCATTTGTTTGTTTTTTACAGGAAACTGCTCCTTAATTTTGTACTGGCACATGAAGAAAACTTTAGGCAGATATGCTTGTGTTAAATTAATCTGTCACAAATATTTCAAATAGTCTGGTACAAGCATGTTCTATAAAAATATTTTTCTGCGCAATCGGACAAAACATTTATAGACTTTCGTGGAAATTTTGATAGAATTATAAGTGAAGCAAGGGAGATCTTGCAGTTGGAAAGACCAACTGAGTTATGGCCTTACACTTTACATAGACTGGGGAGAAACCGGTGTTATCGATCGTATATACCCCTGCTTCTTTTTTGGAGGTTATTATGGAGTTCGTTGATATTTTCGATACCGATGTTCCCGCGAAAGTTTTAGCTGAGCACTGCAGCCGCTCAAAGCCCGGTGCAGATAAAATTAGTTACAAAAGTTTTAAAACTCACTTTCCTCAGGAAATCGGAGAAATCAAGACTCGTATTTCAAACAATAAATATAAGTTTACCCGTTTTGAAATAATGCTTAAAGCAAAAAAGCATTATAAATTGCCTCGTCTAATTTTTAAATCCTCTATTAGAGATCGACTTGTAGCAAAATTGATGTCTGAGTATTTGTATCAATATTATGATGAAAGAGGGTATTCCCCCACAAAAACCCGTGATGGTGTACTTTCTATAATCCACGGTGCAATTAATGAACAATTATCTTCTGGCAACTTTAAGTATAATTATTTTTTAAGACTTGATATTAGTAATTATTTTGATTCTATTAATAGGCAGTTGCTTATTTCTCAGCTCGAGAAAGACGGCTTAGATGAACATTTTATTTTTCTTATAAAAAAACTGTTCTATACAATGGATTTATCAATAGATGTTCCTAATGGAAAAGGCGTTCCCCAAGGTATTTCTGTTTCTTCTATATTGGCGGAACGATATCTAAAAGAACTTGATGAGAAATATTGCAGCTCATTTTTTAAGGGTTTTGTTTGCTTTATTAGATATGTTGATGACATCCTCATATTGACCTCAGACGAAAATACACACAACTATATAAGAAAAGAGACGATATTCAATCTTCAATCTACGTATGGATTAGTGATCAACCCAGATAAAATTTCAGAAGGAGATCTCAACAAAGATTCAGTAGATTTTTTAGGTACAAGCATAAACGGCCGTAATATTTGTATTTCTGCAGCACAGTTAGCGCGAGTCAAAGCACAGTTAGACGAACTTTTTATGTGGTATAGACGCGTATCTAAAACACGAAACCATCCTCTATACGCAAAAAAAGACCGTGCGCTTAAAGCTCTAACAGAAAGGCTTAATTTACTCATAACAGGTTACATCTACCAGAATCCTGCTAAAGATAAGAAAGGTAGATACGGCTGGATTCAAACATCTCTACCTCGCCAAATTGACAACATCGATTCTCTAAAAATATTAGATAGGTATGTCTCATGCCTTATTCATACTCATATTCAAGACATTGAGCAGCGAAAAATTATTTTTCAGAATTGCAAATCATTTTTTATGGCATTTTGTAAGAGTAAATTTACAGAAAATGAGGATGGCTATATTCTTGATAGAGAAAAAGTGTCACAGAATAAAGATGTTATGTATGAAATTACCTGCAATTTAAGCGTCGTTGATTTAAAATATGGTTTAGGTGACCAATACAATAAAAAACTATTTGAAGATAGCGTTGGTGAAAGTTTGTACCGTCATTTCTGTAAATCACTTTATATTGCAAATCGTGATTTAACTACTGATATTCTTTATTGGTAATAAAAAGAGGAATTGAAATGGATGACAAAATTAAAGAAGTTAATTTATTAAATGCTATCCAGCGTGACATTGAAGTAACTTCATCAAATTATGCACAGATGTATGAACGGTTGCATTTGAGAGACTGTGCCTCAAAGTTTTTTGTTACATACTATAGTGTTTTCGCAATTTTATTTAGTTTGACACCATTCTTCTTTGGAGAACAAATTAAATATCGAGCATTGTTTGATTTTCTTACTGTAAGTATGTCAATTGTTGTTTTGGTTGCCTCACTATTAATATCGTTTGCAAAGTATTCTGAACGTGCCCTAAACGCAGTAAAAGCATTAGATGACTTAAAACGACTAAAGAAAGAACTTTTCAAATATAATGATGCTGACTTGTGGAAAGATGAATGTAAGATATACGATGCCTATGTAAAAAGATACCATCAAATTGTTGATTGTATGGAACTTCGCACTGAGATGGACTATTATCGTAGTTGCAAAAAACTTTCCAACAAAGAGGGGTTTAAAGATAGGTGGGAAAACCTTTCGTGGTATAATAAAATTTTTGCAAATTTGGCACGAATCTTTGATTATATTGAATATTTGATTTTGTTTCTGTTTCCTTTTGCTGCATTTATAGGTGCTTTTAATAGATAACTCTATTTTACAATAATGAAAAGCGTTTAATTGCTCCTTATTTACCTAAAAGATAGTAAATAATATACAGTAAGACTAAATCCTGTGTACTATTTTTAACTGTATAGAAACGATCGACCTATGCTTTTAGATCGTAAAATATACTGAAAAAATGTTTAACGAGATTTAAATTTTCAAAACACAATTTGGGGATGCGTTAAGCATATCACTTTTTAATATACAATAAACAAAGACATAGGCGCTATAATGCATATTTAAAAATAGGCCTTTGAACCAACAAACCGAGAGATACGGGCTATAAACAAATCCTAATGCTCAAAAATCCAATTATTATAAGAGAAATAAAAGCATTTAACACTAATTTTTCAAATCTTTCTCACGTTAGTGTCTTCTTCAGAAGAATTTCTTCCTCCACTTGTGATGGTCTATTTTTATAAAAGTATATAACTATTTTCCAAGCTTTAAGAGAGTTGTCCGCGCTTTGAGAGGTTATTGGTAATCTTTTCACGATTATTCGTTTCTGATTCCTAAAATGATCCCAAACGGTTGAACCAAATTTTTTCTGGTGATTTTAAATAGTTTTTAACCATTTCCGCTACATTCCACTCACTCTTTGCCGCTCTTAATTCCAGGTCAGGTAGAATAAGTTTCGCAAAAAGACAAAGAGACATGGTTTGCAGATGTC
>ERZ827037.2308-NODE-2308-length-16512-cov-4.159203_pt1 | contig 16512 bp, 16 predicted proteins | sample MGYA00519924_ERZ827037 | MGnify/ENA primary metagenome ERZ827037 (study PRJEB31778, sample SAMEA3449250) | human gut metagenome | biome: human gut; feature: human-associated habitat; material: faeces | place: United Kingdom | collected 2010/2012 ...
TACCCGCTATGATCTTCATACGGTCAAGCCTTATAAGCGGCATGATTCCTTCTTTTTTCCCAATGGAATGATACGGTATGTACCGGAATCTTAATGGACGCCCCTCAGCTGTAAGCTGCTCCACAACCTGCCTTTCTATCACATTTACCGGCTGTCCGCTTACCATATCCCGCAATGTATTCCCAGTATCTATCAACGCCTTTGACCGGAAGCTTTGCTTTCCCAGATACAACTCCACCTCACAGTAGTCGTGATTTCTTCTGGTAAGCAAAAGCAGTATTTTCCAGATTCCCTGTACCAGATAATAACTCAGTACTGCCAACAAAAAGAACAGACTTCCCACTCTCAGATACGGCCTGAATACCAGAAAAATTCCTCCCAGTAAAAAAGATGCAATATACAAAAAAATCCATCCTTTTAACAGCTCCCGCCCCCATCTTATCCGGAGACCTGTCTTTAACATCAAAGTATTAATGACTCCATAGAACAATATCCATTGCAGATACGTTCTGCCCTGCAGACCTGTAGCCACTACACAGGTTAACATTGCTCCTGTTGCAGCACCCAGCAGAATGCGGCCATAAGATACGGAACATAGTATCATCTTCTTTACGATCAGTAAAAGGATCGTGTCCATCATAAAATTCACCATAAAAAATATATCTACATATAATTCATAGTACACATCTGGCCCTCTTTTTCTTTTCACGTGCACGAAACAGATTTGTTGTTTTCAACACTTAATATTATATGTTCTTCGAAAAAAGGAATTTGTCAGACGGTGTAAGGTATGTCTTTTTTCCTTCGACATGCCTCGTAACCTTCAGAATCTTTTAGAAACGTTTAGAAATTTTTAGAATACATAACACATCTGTCAACCCTGCCGCTGGCAGTTTTTTCAGAGGTATAGAGACAAAAACACCCCGGCGTCTTTCGACACCGAGGTGTTAAATTTTTTAAATATGCTATATCTCAATCTTCTTATTTCTTGAAGAAATCAGGAATCTTGATTGACTGTTCTTTTACTTTGCTTGTTGGTGTTCTTGGAGTTTCCAATGTAGGTGTTGTTCCTCCCATTGTTCTTCTCGCTGCAGCAGCTCCAGCGCTTTCTCTTGTCTGGGTTCCATAATCAGCTCTTGGTGAAACCGAACGCTCTGCCTGCTGTGTATGAACAGCGCCTGCCTGACGTACTGTTCTGTCATATGCAGATGCATGAACTGCATTTGGCATAGCAGATGTTCTTGTCTGGCTTTCCAGTCTTGATTTTAACTTAGATGCGCTCCCTCCAACATTATGAAGTCCTGTTGCAATAACAGTAATTGTAGCTTCATCAGCCTTAGAATCATCATACATTGCACCAAAGATGATGTTTGCATCTTCTCCTGCAAGTTCCTGTACGTATTCTGCTGCGTCAGATGCATCCATAAGAGTGATATCTCCGGATACATTGATGATAACGTGTGAAGCACCTGCGATTGTTGTCTCCAGAAGAGGACTTGCAACTGCCTGTTTTACAGCCTCAAGAGCCTTATCATCACCACGTCCCTGACCAATACCGATATGTGCAATACCCTTATCTGTCATAACAGTCTGTACATCCGCGAAGTCAAGGTTGATCAGTGAAGGAACATTGATCAGATCTGTGATTCCCTGAATACCCTGCTGTAATACTTCGTCAGCTTTCTTTAATGCTTCCGGCATTGTTGTGCGTCTGTCTACGATCTCAAGAAGTTTATCGTTAGGGATTACGATGAGTGTATCAACACTTTCTTTTAATTTTTCAATTCCTGCAAGGGCATTGTTCATACGTGTCTTAGATTCAAAACGGAAAGGTTTTGTTACAACACCTACAGTTAATGCGCCCTGTTCTTTTGCGATACGTGCAACAACTGGTGTAGCACCTGTTCCGGTACCTCCACCCATACCACATGTTACAAATACCATATCTGCACCTTTCAGTGCTGCAGAAATCTCTTCTGCACTTTCTTCTGCTGCCTTTTCACCAACTTCTGGTCTGGCTCCTGCTCCAAGACCTTTTGTGATCTTTTCGCCAACCTGCATCAGTGTTGGAGCTTTGCAAAGCTGAAGTGCCTGTTTATCTGTATTGATTGCTATAAACTCAACACCGGCAATCTGTTCATCAATCATTCGGTTTACTGCGTTATTTCCGCCTCCACCGACTCCAACAACAATAATTTTTGCCGCTGCTTCTGATTCATTTGTTTTAATTTCTAGCAAGGGTTTCTCCTCCTTTGTTATTCCTTATTATATATTATACATCCCATTGATTGGGCAAGTGAGATGAACTCAGTTTGCTACATATAGTATATAATATAGACTTTCGTTTAAAATATCAATAGGGTTTCTCTAATTTTCTTAATTTTCTTTTGAATTTTCTTCTTCATCAAAGGTAATCGCTGTATTCTCCTCTGAATATGACTCCAAATGAAGTATTCCTGCTCTTCCATCCAGCTTTTCCACAATTGGTCCGATCTGTGCGATCTTCTCTGATGATACACTGGTTCCAAGACATGCACGTATATTTTCCAGATACATATACAACTCATATTCTTCCAATGTGATTTTTTCTGTCCGGTATCCATACTTCAGACTTTCCTCACATGCCTCCAGTGCCATAGAAAATCTCGCAGCATTCGAAGTCTTCAATGTCTCATATAATTTCTTTTTCTTCAGTCTGAAGCCACTGATTTCCGGAACATCCGCCGGTGCTGTATTTTCTTTGCATACTACCAGACCGTCCTTATCAAGCCACAAATATGTCTTCTTATGCTTCACATATCCGATTACTTCTTTTTCTTTTACTTTTACCTGTACGGTCCAAGGGTTCTTCATGCGGATTTCTATCTCATCCAGACAGGCAGGTTTTTTACCCATCCCCAGTGCGTATTTCAGCTTCACATATATGGAATTAACCGAAGCTTTGTCATTCTGTACGCAATCGATGATTTCCTGGCTTCCACAATACTGATTTCCTGTTACCTGTATCTCCTGTATGTAAAACAGAAGCCCGGCAGCCAGTACCATGATCACAATTCCCAGAATCAATACAACCGCCGCATACAGGCGATGATTTTTTTTCTTTCTTTTCTTCGATGAGCGATTCCCCATATTTTTCTACATACTTCCTTTCATTCGTGTTTTTCTCGCACGCTTTTTATTTTACCAAAGATGACACATTTAGCACAAGTCCCATTTCAAAAAGTAAGAACATAACTGAAGTTCCCCCATAGCTGATAAAAGGCAGTGTAATCCCGGTATTTGGTATGGTATTGGTCACTACTGCAATATTGAGTATGACCTGTATCATCATGTGTGTCATGGCTCCGGTCGCGATCAGAGTGCCTTCCAGGTCCGGCGCATGTGCCGCAATTACAAAAAATCTCCAGATAAGTATCAAAAACAATATCAGAATCCCAGCTGCTCCTACCAGTCCCAGCTCTTCACAGATAATCGAAAAGATCATATCATTCTGTGCTTCCGGTACAAATCCAAGCTTCTGAATGCTGTTTCCAAGTCCATTTCCAAACAGACCGCCAGAACCGATCGCATATAATCCCTGCAGGGTCTGATATCCTTTCTCATAATTCTCCGGATGTCTCCAGATCTGAAGGCGTTCCAGCCGGTAACTTTCCATTGCAAGAAATACTCCCATAAATGCACATCCAAGCAGTATCATGATCAAAAACTGCCCGTACTTCGGACTAGCTACAAATACAAGTCCCCCTGCAATTCCAAGAATAATAATCGCTGTACTCAGATTATTAGCTCCTACCAGCCCTACAACAGGAAGCACACTCAGCACAATCTTTCCAACCATAGTTATCTTTCCCATCTTCTTTGCATTGCGTATGATCCGGTCTGTCAGGAACACGATTACCGCCACTTTTGCAAATTCAGAAGGCTGAAACGAAAACGGGCCCAAAGACAACCATCTTTTGGACCCGTTATATTCATCTCCGATCAGAAGTACTGCTACTCCCAGTAGCACAGACAGTATGTAGCCTGCCACTGCCCCTCTTCTCCAGACATGATAATCTATATTTGCTATGACCCACATGCCCGCTATCCCCAGTAATGTTGCAAAAGCCTGCTTTTTCAGATAGTAGCATGTGTCTCCGAATTTTATTTCACCATTGTACGAACTTGTGCTGTATAGTATCACCAGTCCGCTCAGGATAATCATGCCAAGAGCACACAGAAGAATATAGTCACATTTCCACCGTCTTGATTGTGTCAATCTGCTTCTCCTTTATAAAATTTATAAGGATTTTACGATTTCTTTAAACTTTTCTCCTCGTACTTCATAGCTTGGGAACATATCCCAGCTTGCGCACGCTGGCGAAAGCAGTACAGCTTCTCCCGACTCTGCAATCTTCGCTGCCGTCAGCACTGCCTCTTCAAATGTGTCTGCAAATTCATAATCTGTAAATCCACATTTTCTGGCATCTTCTGCAATCTTTTCTTTCGTATCTCCAATTAGGATCAGTTTTTTCACTTTCCCGTCAAAGCTGTTGATCCACTCTGTATACTCAGAACCTTTGTCATATCCACCACCGATCAGTACCGTTGGTCTGTTCATCGCCTGGATACCTTTGATCGCAGCATCCGGATTAGTTCCCTTAGAATCATTATAGTATGCAACGCCATCTTTTTCTGTTACATATTCAATTCTGTGTTCAACCCCTTTAAATGCTTTTACACTTTCACGGATTTTTTCTACCGGAACACCATAAACTGCTGCCATAGCGCATGCTGCCATTACATTTTCATGATTATGAGTTCCAAGGATCTGGAGTTCATCTACATGGCAGATCTTCTCTGATACATTGCCATAATGGTAAATAATGTTACCATCTTCCAGATAAATTCCTTCTTCTAGTTTACGCTGGCTGCTGAAATATAGAACCTTTGCTTTTACTTCTTTTCCAAATTCTCTTGTCAGCTCGTCCTCGTAATTCAAGATACAGTAATCATCTTCCGTCTGGTTCTTTGCAATATTTTTCTTTGCATTCACATATGCTTCCATCGTATGATGACGATTCAGATGATCTGGTGTAAAGTTCAGGATCGCACTGACTCTTGGTCTGAAATCAACAATACTTTCCAGCTGGAAGCTGCTCATCTCTGCAACGGTGATCGTATCATCTGTCATAAGTGATGCTGCTGTTGTATACGGAGTTCCGATATTTCCAACGACGTACACATTATCCTGGTAATTCTTCATAATCTCGCCAAGAAGTGTTGTAGTTGTTGTCTTTCCGTTTGTTCCTGTAATTGCAAGCACATCTCCCTTACCGTACTGATATGCAAGCTCTACTTCTCCGATTACTGTCACTCCCTGCTTACGCATCTTCTCGATTACAGGAAGATCGGTCGGTACCCCCGGACTTAAAACCGTCATATCAAGGTTTTCTAATATCTCTTCCGGAAATTCTCCGATTACAATCTTTGCATTGCTGTCTTCGCCAAGCTGTTTTCTTACTTTTTCTTCTGTCAGTTTCTGATTGCCATCATACAGTACTACATCTGCTCCATGTGCCTCAAGAATCTTGCCAGCTCCGATTCCGCTGATTCCCAGACCAAATACAAGTACTTTTTTGTTCTTTACTTCCATGATATCCTCCTACATAGCCATCAGGGCGATCAGGCAGAGTATTGCTGTGATAATTGAAAATACAGCTACAACTCTTGTCTCTGACCATCCACACAGTTCAAAATGATGATGTATCGGCGCCATTTTAAATATTCTTTTCCCGCCGGTCTTTTTAAAATATGTTACCTGGATCATAACGGATAACACCTCTACCAGGTAAATGAATCCTACGATAATAATAAATATCGGCATCTGAAGCATGTAAGCAGCTGAAGCCACAAATCCTCCCAGCGCTAAAGAACCGGTATCTCCCATAAATACACTTGCCGGATATACGTTAAACAGTAAGAAGCCGAGAAGCGCACCTACTACTGCACATGTAACTGGTTCGATTCCGCTTTTTGTACCGATTGCCACAACGGTAAAGAACGTTGCAACTAATACAGTAACACTTGAAGCAAGACCATCCAGACCATCCGTAAAGTTTACACCGTTTACCGTTCCGATGACTACAAAGAACATTAATGGAATTGCTACCCATCCGATATCGAGATACTTTCCTCCCGAAAATGGGATCAGCATTGTAAGCGGTACTTTTGCAAACTTCACCATATAGAATGCAAAGATTGCTGTTACTACAATCTGAAGTGCCATCTTCTGCTTCGGATATAATCCATCCGAACGTTTCATTACTACTTTCAGATAATCATCCAAAAATCCAATCAGTCCAAATCCGAGTGTCAGAAACAGAATCGGAATAATCTTTGGATAACGGCCAATATAAAACACCGATGTGATCACTACCGACAGCAGGATCATCACACCACCCATCGTAGGGGTTCCTGCTTTTTTCAGATGTGATTTTACACCATCTTCTCTCTCTGTCTGATCCATCTTCAGTCGTCTGAGTACCGGTATTACAAGCGGACCTAAAATCACACTCAATACAAACGAAATCAATACTGGAATAAATACCTTATAATCCATAATCCACCTCTTTAAATCTTTTGTTATTCAGTTAATCTCTAACTTCACATAGTATACTGCATTTCCTATTGTTTTTCAATGCCAAGATAGGGCAATATATTTTCAAAAATATTACCGATCACCGGCGCTGCAATCGTTCCTCCGTAATAGACTCCCTGCGGATTATAGATCACGCACATCCCAAGGATCTCCGGATGATCTGCCGGTGCAAATCCTACAAACGATGAAATGTACCTGTTCGCACTTCGTGGCAAAGTCTGGGATGTTGCAGTCTTACCTCCGATCCGGTATCCTTCTACATATGCGTTTTTTCCGGATCCTTCCGCAACTACGCTTTCCAACAGCACACGCATGATTTCTGATGTTTTTTCCGAAACGATATGTTTCTTTTCTTTATACTGGAATGTTTTTATGGTCTTTTCCTCATCATTTTGAATGCTTACTCCAAAATGTGGTGTTACTCTCCTTCCTCCGTTGATCAATGCACTTACTGTTGTGCCAAGCTGGATCGGCGTAATCTGAAACGACTGTCCAAAGCTTAAGGTTGCAAGCTCCACCTGTCCGATATTCTCCTTTTTATGCATGATTGTTCCCGCTTCCCCTGGAATGTCTACACCAGTCAGTTCCATCAGACCGAACTGGTCGAAATAATCACAAAAGCGGTCTACTCCAAGACGAAGTCCAACTTCTATAAATACAGGATTACACGAATTCTGTATTCCTTCTGTAAAATTTTCCGCTCCATGTCCTCCGACTTTATGACACCGTATCTTTCTATCTTCCACAATCTTATATCCCGGACAGCTAAAGCGGTCTTCCAGATGAACCACTCCTGCCTCCAGGCCTGCTGATGCCGTGATAATTTTAAACGTACTTCCCGGTTCATACGTGTCATTGATACACCCATTTCTCCACATCTGATTCAGTGCATCCTGTTTCTCAGTATCTGTAAGATTATTTTCGTCTGTTTCTATCAGTTCAAATGGCTGATTCAGATCAAACTCTGGAACATTTACCATCGCATAAATTTCTCCGTTTTGTGGATTCATAAGCAGAATTGCCACTTTATCTGCTTCTTTTTCCTGCCTGACTTTTTCAGCCATCTGCATCGCATACATCTGCATATTATAATCCAGACTGATCTTCAACGTGTTTCCGGCAACCGGTTCCATACGGTCTTCTGCGACATTTTCAAGTTCTACACCTCTTGCGTCTGTTGTTGTAAGAATCTTACCATCTATTCCTTTCAGATATTTTTCATATCTGACTTCCAGACCGATAATTCCCTGATTATCTCCTCCGGTAAAGCCAAGGACCTTGGATGCAAGCCTGTCATATGGATAATAACGCTTAAAATCTTCATCAACTTTCACTCCCGCAAGTCCCAGATTGCGGATTTTGTCTCCTGTCTTTTTATCTACATTTGACTTAATACGCTCTATGGCGGAAATTTTTCCGACTCTTTTCCGGATCACTTCTTGATTCATTTCTAACAGCTTCGAAAGCTCTGCAATGATCTTCTCCGGTTCTTTTATCTGACTGTGAATGACAGATATCGTACATACCGTGCGGTTCGTTGCCAAAACCACCCCATTCCTGTCTATAATCTCACCTCTGGCAGCTTTGATGTCCCTTTCCCGTTCATGAAGATCTTCTGCTTTTTTCTGATAATATTCCGCATCAAACACCATCAGATATACCAGTCTTCCCACCAGATACATGATCATAAAAAGCGCACAGCCAAACACAATACATATTTTCTTTTTATGAAATGTCTTGCTCTTCATAAAAACCCCATAAAAGCTTTCTTTATCAATCTATGAAAGCCTCTATGGGGTTATGATATTGATTATTGTGCTGTATCTGTTGTGGTTGTTGTATCTGTTGCCGTATCTGTTGTAGTTGTTGTATCTGCCGCTGTATCTGTTGTGGCATCTGTCGCTGTATCACCTGTTGTGGCATCCGCAGCTTTTTCAATTCCAAGATAAGGGAAGATATCTGTCATAATCTGTGATGCAAGCTGTGTAGCGTACCCGCTGTTCGCCTGATATTCCACATTCGGCTCATCAATGACTACATATACCATAACCTGTGGATTCTCCTGCGGGGCATATCCGATGAACGATACCAGGTATTTTCCATTACCACGAGGTAATTTTTCCGCTGTACCTGTCTTTCCTCCGACTGCATAACCTTCTACAGCTGCTGTTGCTCCGGTTCCTTCTTCCACAACTCCCAGCATATAATCTTTTATGATTTCGCTGGTCTCCTGTGAGATGGTCTTTTTTACCAGCACCGGATCTTTATTCTCTGTGACATTTCCATTTTCATCCTGTATCTGCTTTACGACATGTGGTTCATAATAATTCCCACCGTTGATCAGTGAACAGAACGATGCTGCCATCTGCGTCATTGTAACATTAAAGTTCTGACCAAATGCATTCGTCGCCAGGCTGGCCGCATCCATCTTTTCCGGTGTATACAAAAGTCCACTGGTTTCTCCTTCTCCCGGCAGATCAATTCCTGTATACTCACCAAATCCAAACAGTTTCTGGTATCTGCTGAATTCTTCTGTTCCTATCTTGGCTCCAATCTGCATCAGTGCAACGTTGCAGGAGTTTTCAAGTGCTTCTTTCAGAGTCTCCGTTCCATGTCCTTTTCTGTTACTACAGTGAATGTCATGGTCGCCTACATGCATAACACCATTACATACGTAAGTTTCATCGCCTTTTAAAATTCCGGTCTCCAGTCCTGCCGAAATTGTAAACGGCTTAAATGTAGATCCCGGCTCATACGTATCACTTACACAAAAATTCTTCCAGAGTTCATTTAATTTTTCCAGCTTCTCATCACTTGACATGCTTTTAATTGTGTCTTTCGAGTAGTATCTGGTAAGATCTCTGGGATTATTCAAATCGTAATTTGGATAGGAGGCTTCTGCAAGTATTTCTCCATTCTGTGGATTCATGACGATAACGCCTGTACTTTTGCTTCCTTCTCCTTCTGTTTCTTCATCCTTATGTTCTTCGTTAAACGCCAGGATATGCTGTTCTACAATGCTTTGAACCTGAAGGTCAATCGTAGACACTACTGTACTTCCGTTCGCCGGTTCTTTCACCGTTCTTTCAAACCCTGAATTTTCGTCCACATATCCATACTCTCTTCCGTCCGTGCCATTCATGATGGAATTATAAGAAGCTTCAATTCCATTACTTCCTACATTTCCATTGGTTGTAAATCCAATCACATCACTTGCAAGTGTATTATATGGATATTTTCTCTCATAATCTTCTTCCAGCCATACGCCTTGTACATTCGGATGTTTCTCTGTATCTTCGGATATTTTCGTGAATTTTTGTGCGTCTTCATAACTGACACCTGTTTTTACAATCAGGTAACGGCTGTTCGGATTCTTTTTCACCTGCTTACGCACTGTGTTCTTCTTAAGATTAAAACATTTTTTTAATGCATTCAGTGTCGGATTCATATATTTCTTTTTGCTAGTCAGTATCTCCGCATCAATAATTACATTGTATACTCTTTCACTGGTTGCGAGCTTGGTTCCGTTGCGGTCAATGATGTCTCCCCGCTTAAATGGAATCGTATGGTTATTATACTGTTGCTGGTCCAGTACTACTTTTGTGTATTTTTCACCTTTTGTTGCATTGATAACGGTAATCCATCCTATCAAGAAAACAAAAGCTAGTATTATTGCCCCAAAGAGCATTACTAGCTTTTTCTTCATAAAGTTTGAAATTTTTCTTTTAAAAAAACTGCTGTCTTTTCTTGCCATCGTCTCACCTATTTCTTATTCTTATCCGACTGAGCAAGCACTCCGCTTTCCGGTATGTTATCATACTGCTTTACATAATCCGTAGCTGGGTCATCATATTCTACAATCTGATCCGGCGAAGCATATGTCATTCCAAGCTGGTTAATCGCTCTTTCGCGAACTTCATCCAGATTTACAGAATCTACAACTGCATTATACTTCGTTGTATTTTCTTCTTTTAAATTTGTAAGTTCTTCCTGAAGCGCCGTAACCTGTTTGGAGCTTTTTGTCATCTCTGACTGCAAACGTACATAATTAACGCAAAGCAGTAACGCAACCGTTGCTGCAACTGCCAGAAATACTACATATGCCGCATTCATGTGAAGCGCGCGTTTCCTATTTCTTTGTACCTGTCTGCTTACTCTTTTTTTCGGTTCTGTGGGTGACTTCCGGCGTTCTGGTCCACGTTCCGGTTTTGTAACCACATTACCATACATATATATCGGTTCAGATCTGTGATTTGCAGAGCTATAGCTATATGCACCGGATTGGCGTCTTTCATTTGCATAAAGTCTGTTCGATGCCATTGCGCCACCCCTTTCTATCTGCTGCTATCCCCGGTCAGCTATGCCCGCTCAAATATTCTGAGTTTTGCGCTTTTTGACCGGCTGTTATATTCTAACTCTTCCTCACTTGGCAGAATTGGTTTTCTGCTGATAACGTGTCCTTTCGACACATTTCCACACACACATACCGGAAAATCCGGTGGACAGGTGCATGGATTTTCATTCTTTTTAAATGCACTCTTTACAATGCGGTCCTCTAGTGAATGAAACGTTATAATGCACAATCTTCCGCCAGGGTTTAATATTTCTATCATATCATCCAGAGAATTCTTGAGTACTTCTAATTCCCTGTTTAATTCAATACGAATAGCCTGAAACGTCCTTTTTGCAGGATGTCCAGACTTTTTCTGATACTTCATTGGTATAGATGCTCTGATAATCTCTGTCAGCTGCCCTGTTGTTTCAATTGGACTTTTACCACGTGCCATGACAATATGTTTTGCGATGTTCTTTGCAAACTTGTCCTCTCCGTAATCCCGGATCACGCGGTACAAATCCATCTCCGAATAGTCATTGACAATATCTCTGGCAGTCATCTTCTGACGTCTGTCCATTCTCATATCAAGAGGTGCATCTTCACGATAAGAAAATCCTCGTTCTGCCGTATCTAACTGATAAGATGATACGCCCAGATCCAGGACAATCCCATCGACTTTGTCAATTCCTAATTCATGAAGTTTTGACTTCATATCACAATAATTGCTTCTGATTATTGTGACTTTTTCTCCGAAGTCTTTCAAGCGGATGCCTGCGGCTTCGATTGCCGCTGCGTCCTGGTCTATTCCTATAATACTCCCCTTGTCACCAAGGCGTCTGCATACTTCATATGCATGTCCGCCCCCACCAAGTGTGCCATCTACATAAATGCCATCTGGCTTGATGTTTAATCCTTCAATTGTCTCATTCAGTAATACTGATTTGTGTTCGAATCCCATATCTTCTCCCTCTAGATACTGAATCCGCTTGCTTCCATATCAGATGCAATATCTTCAATGTTAAGTTCCACTTCAGCATTCTTTTCATCCCATCTGGCTTTGTCCCAGATCTCTGCACGTTTTCCCATACCGATAAATACTACTTCCTTATCCAGATGGGCAAACGCTCTTAATACAGAAGGGATTAGAGTCCTGCCTTGTTTATCAAGGTCACCGTCCGCTGCACTTCCCTGAAAGAAATACGCAAACGCACGTGCTTTTTTATCAGTGGTGGTTGGCAATGCGTTAAGTTTTTCTTCAAAGATGTTCCATTCATCTTCCGGATATACGTACAGACAATTTTCCATTCCTTTTGTTATAACGAAATGCTCCCCTAAATCGTCACGAAACTTTGCGGGAATGATCAGACGCCCTTTGGCATCGATATTATGACTGTACTCTCCTTTCAACATAGAACTTCTCCTTTTCGAAATGTTGGATATTCCTCCACTTCGTTCCACTTTTCACCACTTTCTACCACTTGAAACCATTGTAAACTACTTTTTTATCGTTTTCAACCCCTTTTTAGAAATTGAATTAAAAAAATAGCAGGCAGAATTTAATCTGTCTACTATCTTTTTTCTTCTTTATTCTGCTGATGTTCCACTTTCTGATAACGCCTGACTAAGGCTTGTCACTGCTGAATAATCAACGGTTATCTCTTCTTTTGGTTTCTTAGATTCATATATGTTGTATGCAGAATATCCAAAACCTGCAACCAGGGCAATCGCCACTATACCGGCTGCACATCTTCGTAAAACTCTCTGCATTTTTTCTTTTTTCAGAGTCTGTTTACGATTTGCCTTTTCTTGTTTATATTTATCTACCTTTGCCTGGCTCATATTTTTTGCTCCTTTTCCAATCACTTGCTACTATTTTAGCATAGTCATAAGAATTATACAACAATAATCACTCCGCCATCCGCTGCATACATACTGCTGATTCCCGCTGTATCAAGAATGATAACATCTTTAAAATCTGCTTTTGTTAAAAGCATTTCTTTCACTGCTATTGCACGCTCTTCGCAGTTACAGTGTGCAATAGCTAAAATCTTTTCCTGTGGATTTGTCAGTTTTGCAGCTACTTCATCTACCATTTTCGCAAGAGCTTTCTTCATTCCTCTTGCCTGGGCAAGCTGCTGGATTGATCCTTCCGGTGTGGATCCCATTACTGGCTTAATATTCAAAGCGGTAGCAACCACTGCCTTTAATCCTTTCAGTCTTCCGTTTTTCTTCAATATATCCAACGTTTCCAGCACAAAATATGTATGCTGTTCTTCGATATAAGCATCTACGGTTTCGATTACTTCCTGAAAACTCATTCCCTTCGCTTCACACTCTGCAATCTTTAATCCAATCAGAGTCTCCCCTACGGATGCTGATTTTGAATTAAAAATGTGGATGTCTTTTTCACCATATTCTTCTATATATAAGTTCTTTCCTAATACTGCACTGTTATAAGAACCACTAAGCTCCGAAGATAATGTAACTGCATAGACATGCTCCGCCTCACAGTGATAACCTTCCATGTAACGCTCCGGCGACGGACATGAAGATTTCGGGCACTCGCTGGATTCCTTTGTCCTTCTTAAAAAGTCAGCCTGATCAAATGTCTCATCATCAACAATATGATATCCATCCACATCAATCTGTAATGAAGCAGTCTCAAAGTGTCCTGATGCTTTCATTTCTCTTGTCAGTTCTCCACAACTATCTATAATAATTTTGTAACTCATATTCTTCCTCCTGATGCAGCATTTCAAAAACCCATTTCGCACTACCTTGATCTTTACAAGTAGTTTTAAATACTACATTATTCATCATAGCATATTTATATAAGAAATGAAAGACTTTTATTCAGTAATTTTTATTCTGGATGAGACGCCCAGTGCAATCCCCATCTCCGCCATCAAAAACAAGACAGACGTACCACCATAACTGATAAACGGAAGGGTAATTCCGGTAGTCGGTATGCAGTTAATTACTACCATTACATTCAATGTTACCTGCAGTGCGATATGCGCAAAGATTCCCGTCACGATCAATGATCCATACATATCCGGTGCATTCTGTGCGATAAAAAGCAGCCGGTATAAAAGCAGTCCAAATAATACCAATACCATGATTGCACCAAATACACCCAGTTCCTCACATATAATAGAAAGAATCATATCATTTTGTACTTCCGGGATAATCATCTTCTGTGCACTATTTCCAAGACCTTTTCCAAAAAATCCACCAGATCCGATTGCATAGAGCGCCTGCATAATCTGATAGCCTCCTTCGGATGCATATTTTTCCGGATTGACCCATACCAGAATACGGCGCATACGGAAGCTTCCACTTGTCTCCAGGATAAGTCCCAAAATTCTCGCCCCTGTAATTCCAATTACACCTATGATTCCTAAAATTCCAACCAGCATCTTTGTTCTGGGATGTACTACCAGGATAAGGATACATGTAATTCCCATTACAATGATCGCAGTACTTAGATTATCAGTAATCAGAAATACTACTGCTGCTGAAATTCCTCCCCAAGCCATTATTCTTCCTATTCCCTTCCACGGCTTAATCTCTTTTCCCATTGAACAGATCAGTGCCGGAATAAATAGTATAATCGCAATCTTTGCAATCTCTGCCGGCTGTAACTGCTGGTTAAATGGAAGCCGGATCCAGCGTTTTGCACCATTTACTTCCTTTCCCAGTGGCGTCTTTACCACGAACATCATAGCAATAGAAATATAATAAAATAACTTCGCCTTACCGATATACCAGTGATAATCAATCTTACTTACCACTCCCAGTACGAAAAATCCTGCTATGCAGAATAACAGTTGTCTTTTAAAATAATACAGACTGTCTCCGTTTTGCTTGACCATCGCGCTATAAGAACTTGTACTATATAACATTACAAGTCCAAAGCAGATCAGACAGATTAAGATAGCTAACAGATTATAATCAAAATATGCAATGCTTCTTGTCCTATTTACCTTTTTTGCTTCGGTTTGATAATTTGCCATAATTCTACTCTCCAATCGTATCTATTATACTCAGATAACCTTTCAAAAACAACCTTCTGATTCACAACTTCACGCAATTTTCATACAATATTATTGCATAACCTTATTGAAAGGAGTACTCAAAATGCCAAATTATCGTTACAACACACCGGATTACATGCGCCAGAATCATTCTAATGGATGTCATGTCGGCGGAAGCCGAACTATGCCGGCCTCTGTATCGCCATCTAATCCGTCCAGACCCTGCTGCAATATTCAGGATCATGACAAATTGAGCGGACTTTCCATTGCAATGGCTTATGTTCCATGGCAGGAATGGCGTTCTCTTTATGAAGTGGAAAAAGGATTCCGGTGCGGAACTATATTTGCTGAACTCAATCTTCCATTCTGTTGGAAAGGTGGTGGCTCACGATGAACGAAAATAAACCTTGTAAAAAGGATCTTCTGGAATGGATCAATATCGTAAGTTTTGCCGTTGATGACGTAAAATTATATCTTGACACACATCCTAATTGCTCTGAAGCTCTTGAATTTTTTGATGAATTTAAGAAACAACGTGTGCAGGCACTAAAGGAATATGCCAAATATTATGGCCCACTTACACTTGACACCGCAACCACACAAATGGATTATTGGAAATGGATCAACGAACCTTGGCCATGGCAGGAAGGAGGATGTTAATCTATGTGGAATTATGAAAAGCGTTTACAATATCCCGTTAAGATAACACAGACCAATCCTAAAATTGCTCAGATTATCTTAACTCAATTCGGAGGTCCTGACGGCGAGCTTGGTGCCTCAATGCGCTATCTCGCACAGAGATATACCATGCCTTATAAAGAGGTTACAGGTATTCTTACGGATATTGGTACGGAGGAACTGGCCCATCTTGAGATTATCTGTGCCATTGTACACCAGCTCACCCGTAATCTGACTCCGGAACAGCTTGAAAAATCTGGTTTTGATAAATATTATGTAGATCATACTCTCGCTCTCTGGCCGCAGGCAGCCAGCGGCACTCCTTGGAGTGCTACAACTTTCCAGTCTAAAGGTGATCCAATTACGGATCTTCATGAGGATATGGCTGCGGAGCAAAAAGCCCGCACTACGTATGATAATATTCTGCGACTTATTAAAGATCCTGAAGTCTGTGATCCGATCCGCTTCCTCCGCGAACGAGAAATTGTCCATTATCAGCGTTTTGGAGAAAGCCTAAGAATCGTGCAGGATAAACTGGACAGTAAGAACTTCTACGCATTCAATCCTGAATTCGATCGTAAGCCTTGCTGTAATTAACCCAAAGACAAAGCTAACCAATAATATCCTATATTAATTATATATGTTGATAATTTTTTGAATATGTCATTATAAAAAAGACTGTCGACAATAGATTTTATCACATACTCACCTGTGTGAAAATCTGTTATCGGCAGCTGTTTTATTATTATCATTTTATTCTTAAACGAAAAAACAACCAACACATGTTGATTGCTTCTTATCTTTCATATACCTTCAAAACT
>ERZ827037.2314-NODE-2314-length-16473-cov-4.684493_pt1 | contig 16473 bp, 18 predicted proteins | sample MGYA00519924_ERZ827037 | MGnify/ENA primary metagenome ERZ827037 (study PRJEB31778, sample SAMEA3449250) | human gut metagenome | biome: human gut; feature: human-associated habitat; material: faeces | place: United Kingdom | collected 2010/2012 ...
CGTGACATCTAGCAGCAAATAGGATACCAGCGCTTTCTCATGGACCGGGAGGCCATGATGAACTAGTGTATTAAACAGCAAAAGTATTTTTTTGTGTGGAGAATGTATTGACAACTATACTTGTCATCTACTATAATGAATTTGACAAGAATAGTTGTCAAAAAATGCAAATGTGAAAAGGAGATGATTATGTGCCTTTACTAAATCATTTGAAAGAATACAGATCAAAACTTGGCGTCAATCAGACGGAGATGGGAAGGCTTGCCGGGGTATCCAGGCAGACGATTAGTCAGATTGAACGAGGGGACTATTCACCGTCGGTAACACTGGCGCTTAAGCTTGCGAAGATCTGTCAGGTGAGTGTGGAAGATATTTTTGAGTATGAGGAGGAGTAGGTTATGAAGAAAACAAAGAAAAGCAGTTATTTTTCAGCAACGTGGAAGATGTTACTGGCTATGTTTATAGGCGGGATCGCAGGTGGTGTAATGGCAGTCGCTTATGAATTGATGAGAAATGGAATAAATGAAGGATTAAGGTCTGTTACAGGAACCATACAGCATTATATATTTCCTGCATTAGTTGTGGTAGCCGTTGTAACAGTTATCATCGGAGAATATAGCATGCATAGATTAAAAGAAGTATATAAAGAGATGGAAGATGCTGACGAGGAAAGGTTTTACGAATTAGATTATGAAGAAGAAATGTGGGGCGGATGGATATCTGGTAGTAATATCGTATCGCAGGTCTTCTGTATTATCATACTGTCATTTGGATATTCGTTAAAGTATATCAGATCTGGAAGCAGCAATTATTTCCTGGCAGCCTGTATTATATTCTGTTTATGTTATTTTTATGACCTGTACCTTTCTGTAAGATATGTAAAATTGATTCAGAAAGCACATCCGGAAAAACAAGGAGACCCATCTTCCAGAAAATTCCTGGAACAGTGGGTGGAAAGCTGCGATGAGGCGGAAAAAGAGGTTATATATAAAAGCGCATATAAGACATATGTAATCCTGAATAAGGTAATACCTGTATTATTACTTCTTACGATGATCTCTAATTTATTCTTGAATACCGGTATTATGGCGGTTCTTATTGTGGCAGTCATCTATCTGATTACAGGGCTTACTTATATCAGATCAAGTATGGTTTTTAAGGCAAAAAAATAGGATAATCGGTTGATAGTATAAATATATTATGTTAAGATGAATGCACTGGAAGCAACCAGTGCATTCAAACGTTAAAAGGTCTTTTTAGAAAAGGAACATTCAGTTCCATTCATAGGGATATATCAATCCCGAAAGCTCCAATGTTTGAAAAGTTGAATCTGAAAATTTGATATGGGAAAGATGGTGATGTTATGTTTATTGGAAAATACTAGTTAGAATTTTATAATAATCAATAAATATACTTCAAACTATATTTGTTGCAGTGTTGCAATACTTAAAAGATAAGTTTATACTGAAAGGAGAAAATGGATGGAAAGTATCAAATTGTCTGATGTAAATTCTGTAGATGAACGATTTCATTATTACCAGCAGATGCTTGAAAAATTAACTATGATGAGTGATATGTTCATGAGAAATGTATTAAATGTTTTGGAATGTTCGGAATGTGTATTACGGATTATTACAGAGAATAAAAATCTAAAATTAACAGATGTAATAGTACAAAAGGATTATAAAAATCTTCAAGGAAGATCGGTAATATTGGATTGCATAGCAGCAAATGAAAGAAAAGAAATATATGATATAGAAATACAGCATAAAAAAGAAGGAGCCAGACCCAAAAGAACAAGATACTATAGCAGTATGATAGATTCTCATAGTCTTTATGTAGGGGAAGATTTTGAAAAATTGCCAGAATCAAAAGTGATTTTTATTGTAGATGATGAGTCAGAGAAAAATGTAGAACCAATTTTGCATATAAAACGTACTGTAAAAGAGACCGGAAAAAATTATGATGATAAAAGTGAAATAATATATATTAATGCATTGATTCAGGAAGATACAGAATTAGGAAAACTAATGCATAATTTTCATTGTAGCAGGGCAGACGATATGTATAGTGAAGTATTGGCAAATAGGGTCAGAGAGCTGAAAGAAACACAGGAAGGGGTGAAATTTATGTGTAAAGAGATGGATAAAATTTATCAGGCTGGTGAGATAAGGGGAAAATATGAAACCGCAATCAAGCTAATTGAGCTGGGAGTAAACGAAGAGATGATCGCAGAAGCAGTAGGGCATAATATAGAAGAAATACAACGCTGGAAAAATAACATGAAACGATAATAATTTGATGAATAAAGATAATGAGAAGAAGTAGAAAAAAGGAGAACGAATCATGAAAGTATTCTTATACAGAAAATGCAGCACCTGCATGAAAGCTCTGAAATGGCTGGAGGCACATAACATAGAATTTGAAGAGCGTGCAATGAAAGAAGAGAATCCGACATATGAAGAGTTAAAAGAATGGCATGCAATGAGTGGATTCCCACTGAAGAAATTTTTCAATACCAGTGGTATGCTGTATAAGCAGATGAATCTCAAAGAGAAGTTAAAAGACATGTCCGAGGATGAACAGTTAAAACTTCTGGCAACGGATGGCATGCTTGTGAAGCGGCCATTGGTTATCGGAGACGGGTTTGTCCTGACAGGATTCAAAGAAAAAGAGTGGGAAGAAAAACTTTTGGCATAATGAGAAAGTGGTGGATGGATGAAGTTAAAAAAAGGCTTGTGGATCTGTAGCCTTGCTGTTATGAGTCTGTTTATTACATCTTGTACAAAGAAAGCAGAGGTTAAGGATTCTGACAAAAGTATTTACGAAGGAAGTATTCAGGATGCAGATGTGTTTATCGATATTCCGAATCTTCGTCAATACGGCGGTTACACATGTGGAACAACCTGTGTGCAGATGTTGATGAACTGGATCAATCCTTATCAGGGGGACCTGAATCTGAAAGGGTATGAAGAAGAACTTGGGACAACAGAGGATGCAGGAACTTCACCGGAACAATTGATGAATTATTTTGAAAAAAATGATGTAAAAGCCATTGCCAAAGAAGAAAGGACCATCAAGGATCTGGTGTCTGTGCTGGATAAAAAACATCCGATGCTGATGTGTATACAGGCATGGGGAGCGGAAGGATATAATACGCAAGATAAGACAAAGACGGATACATACCTGGCAGAAGGTCACTGGGTGATCTGCGCTGGATATCAGAAAGTGAAAAATGATTATGTATTTTATTTTAATGATCCGGCCTGTGTGGGATATTGCATGATGAATGAAAAAGATCTGAAACAGCGTTGGATTGACATGGATGTGGATGGCAGAATATATGACCATTACGGGATTGAGATTGCGGAGAATGAAAATATATATGATCCGCAAGGGGCGTTTTATCTGGAATAAAGGAGATAAAAGAACAGAAAATATATGGCATTGATTATTAGAAAAATCTGATGATCAGTGCTATATTTTTTGCTTTCATTCGGTTGACGGTAGTTCGTTACGCCGCCCTCGTTCAGACAAAATCTCCCACGAATTATGACATATATCTTACAGAAAGCATTTTTAAGACACGCCTGGACCACGTCTCAAAAAAATATTTTGATATTCAAAATACTTGACAAACAAAATATCCTGATATATACTTTGGAAGTCAAAATAATTTAGAATCAAAATAAATCAGAGGTATTTATAATGACTGGAAGAATATGTGGGACAGGGTCTTGCGTTCCATCGTTTGCAATGGATAACAATGACATTGCAAAGCTGGTTGATACCAGTGATGAATGGATCCGGGAGAGAACCGGAGTGGTAAGACGTCATATCATCAGAGAAGAGACAACAGTATCCATGGCAGGTGAGGCTGGGAAGCGTGCACTTGATAATGCGGGGATTTCTGCAGAGGATGTGGATCTGATCATTGTTTCTACGATTTCTTCAAATGTAATACTTCCATGTACGGCATGTGAGGTTCAAAAAGAACTTGGAGCAGACCATGCGACTTGCTTTGATCTAAGTGCAGCATGTACCGGATTTGTGGTTGCTTATAATACAGCAGCGGCTTATCTGAATGCCGGTGTCTATCAGACCGCTCTGATCATTGGAAGTGAAAGCTTATCGAACCTGACGAACTGGAAAGACCGGGGAACATGCATCCTTTTTGGAGACGGCGCAGGAGCGGCGGTACTGAAAAAAGATGACACAAGATACTACCTCCCGGTAACGCATTCCAACGGTTCCAGGGGTGGCGCACTTACCTGTAAGAGCAGGTATGACAGGAGCGAGCTATCACTGCCGGATCTGACCAAGCCAGATGAAAAAGAATATCTGATGCAGATGGATGGAAGAGAAGTATTTATGTTTGCTGTAAAGAGTGTACCGCAGGTGATCAGGGAAGTACTGGAAAAGAATGATGTGGCGCAGGAAGAAATCGGCTATTACATTTTACATCAGGCGAATAAGCGGATCGTGGAAGCGATTGCAAAGAGATTAGATGAGCCGATGGAAAAATTCCCGGTAAACCTGGAAGAATACGGTAATACATCTTCGGCAAGTATTCCGATTCTGCTGGATGAGCTGAACCAGGAAGGGAAGCTTGAAAGAGGACAGAAAATTGTCCTTGCCGGATTCGGAGCAGGTCTTACCTGGGGAGCAAGTATTATAGAGTGGTAAGACAATTACATTGGGAAAAATACTTTATAAACGCCGGAACTTAAGGACAATAAGACGTGCGTGAAGAGCAGATGTAGAAGTTATAAGTAAAATAATGAAAAAAATGATGAAAATAAAAAAGGAGAACAAAAACATGTTTGAACAGATTAAAAAAATGGTAGCAGAAAACTTAGGGGTAGAAGAAAGCCAGATTACAGAAAGTGCATCTTTCAAAGACGATCTCGGAGCAGATTCGTTAGATCTTTTTGAACTGACAATGGCACTGGAAGATGAGTACGGAATCGAGATTCCATCTGAAGATCTGGAAAAGATCGTCACAGTAGGAGATGTTGTAGAATATGTAAATGCTCATAAAGAGTAGATAAAGATCAAAAGACAAAAATTGAAAGTAAAAAAATGTTACTGTCTGCAAAACGCGTAAACAGTAACAAAAAAACAAAACCGTATATCAACAAACAAGACAATACACTTGAAAATGAGATTATAAAAGACAGGGAGTATAAAGATTATGCAGACAGAAGTAACCAGATTATTAGGAATCGAATATCCAATCATTCAGGGCGGCATGGCCTGGGTGGCAGAATACCATCTGGCTGCGGCCGTATCAGAAGCCGGCGGCCTTGGACTGATCGGGGCAGCAAGTGCTCCGGCGGACTGGGTCAGAGATCAGGTACAAAAAGCAAAAGAACTGACAGATAAGCCATTTGGGGTCAATATCATGCTGATGAGCCCATATGCTGATGAAGTTGCAAAGGTTATCGTTGAAGAAGGCGTGAAAGTAGTAACAACTGGTGCGGGTAATCCGGAGAAATACATGAAGATGTGGAAAGAAGCCGGAGTAAAAGTGATTCCGGTAGTTGCTTCTGTGGCCCTGGCAAAAAGAATGGAACGCTGCGGAGCCGATGCGCTGGTAGCAGAAGGCTGTGAAGCCGGAGGACATATCGGGGAAAGTACAACGATGGTACTGGTTCCGCAGGTTGTTGATGCAGTTAATATTCCGGTTATTGCAGCCGGAGGAATTGCAGATGGAAGAGGGATCGCTGCTGCGTTCATGTTAGGAGCAAAGGGTGTACAGATGGGAACACATTTTGTAGTAACCGATGAATCCCAGGTGCATGACAATTACAAAGAAAGAATCATCAAAGCGAAGGACATCGATTCTAGAGTAACAGGAAGAACCACAGGACATCCAGTCAGAGCTCTTCGCAATGATATGACGAGGAGATATCTGGAACTTGAAAATGCCGGAGCGGGATTTGAAGAACTGGAAAAACTTACACTCGGCGGTCTTAGAAAAGCGGTTGTAGACGGTGATGTAAAGAACGGAAGTGTGATGGCAGGACAGATTGCCGGTATGGTAAAAGAAAGAATGTCTTGTAAAGATCTGATCCAGAAACTGGTACAGGAAACAGATGCATTGATCGGAGGAAATGGATTCTATGAGTAAGATTGCATTTATTTATCCGGGACAGGGAGCCCAGAAAGCAGGCATGGGAGCTGACTTTTACGAAAAAAGTGAGATCGCAAAACATATTTTCGATCAGGCGGGCGAAGAACTGGATCTGGATATGAAGGCCCTTTGTTTTGAGGAAAATGAAAAACTTGACCTGACCGAATATACGCAGGCAGCAATGGTTACCACTTGTCTTGCGATGACAAGAGTTGCAGAAAGCAAAGGCTTAAAAGCAGATATCACGGCAGGATTAAGTCTTGGCGAATATCCGGCAATCGCAGTTGCCGGCGGGATGAATGATATGGATGCCGTCCGTCTGGTAAGACAGAGAGGAATACTGATGCAGAATACAGTTCCGGCAGGTGAAGGGGCAATGTGTGCAGTAATGTCCATGGATGCAGAGGAGATCGAAAAGGTAACCGGACCGATCGACGGTGTGTCGATTGCAAATTATAACTGTCCGGGGCAGATTGTGATTACCGGAAAAAAAGAAGCAGTGGAAGAAGCGGCAGAAAAGTTAAAAGAAGCTGGCGCAAGACGTACCGTTATGTTAAATGTCAGCGGACCATTTCATTCACAGATGTTAATTCCGGCAGGTGAAAAGCTTGCAGAAGAGCTGGATCGGATCAGATTCCATGAGCTGAAGATTCCATATGTAACGAATGTATCCGCAGAAAAAGTGACAGATATTAAGGAGACTTCCGGACTTCTTACAAAGCAGATCAGTTCGCCGGTGCGCTGGATGCAGAGCATGGAACATATGATCGCAGACGGTGTTGATACATTTGTAGAGATCGGACCGGGCAGGACACTGGAAGGATTCTTAAGAAAGATCGACCGGAGTGTGAACGTATTCCACATTTCCCAGTGGGAGGATGTGGATAAAGTCTGCGCAGAACTTGCAGAGAGTGGAAATGTGATGGAGGAAGCGTAAAGATGAGTCAGACAATGGAAGGAAAAGTTGCGGTTGTGACCGGAGCATCCAGAGGAATCGGGAAAGCAATTGCGATCAATCTTGCATCCAAAGGTGCGACGGTTGTGATTAATTATAATGGTTCAAAAGAAAGAGCCGAAGAAGTAAAAAATATAATTGAAGCTGCAGGTGGCAGGGCAGTTGTTAGGCAGTGTAACGTGGCTGACTTTGATGCATGCAAAGAATTCATAGAGACGGTTATCAAAGAGTACGGCAGAATCGATATTCTGGTAAATAATGCAGGAATTACAAAAGACGGACTGCTTATGAAGATGTCGGAAGAAGATTTTGACCAGGTGTTAGATACGAACTTAAAAGGAGCGTTTCACACGATCCGTTTCGCACTGCGCCAGATGATCAGACAGAGAAGCGGACGCATCGTGAACATGGCATCCGTGGTAGGTGTCAGTGGAAATGCAGGACAGGCGAATTATGCAGCATCCAAGGCCGGTGTGATCGGTCTTACAAAGACTGCGGCCAGAGAAGTCGCATCCAGAGGAATTACAGTGAATGCGATTGCGCCTGGATTTATAGAGACAGATATGACAGAAGTACTTCCGGAAAAAGTAAAGGAAGCAAGTATTTCCCAGATCCCGCTTGGAAAGTTTGGAAAAGCGGAAGATGTGGCGGATGCAGTTGCATTCCTTGCTTCGGATGAGGCAGCGTATATTACCGGACAGGTGTTGCATGTGGACGGCGGTATGGTGATGTAAAGGAGATTAGGAGATATGAAGAGAAGGGTTGTAGTGACTGGACTTGGAGCGGTGACTCCGATCGGTAATACGGTAGAAGAGTTCTGGAATGGCATCAAAGCAGGAAAAGTGGGAATCGGAGAGATCACAAAATTCGATACCACAGAATATAAAGTAAAGATCGCAGCCGAGGTAAAAGATTTTCAGGCAAAAGACAGAATGGATTTTAAAGCAGCAAGAAGGATGGAGCCATTTTCCCAGTATGCGGTAGCGGCCGCAAAAGAAGCTTTTGAAGACGCCGGGCTTGATATGAAGAACGAAGATCCATTCCGTGTCGGAGTAATCGTAGGATCTGGCATCGGAAGCCTTCAGGCAGTGGAAAAAGAATACGAAAAGATCAGAACAAAAGGACCTGGAAGAGTCAATCCGCTTCTGGTTCCGATGATGATTTCTAACATGGCGGCAGGTAACATTTCCATCCAGCTTGGATTAAAGGGAAAATGTACCAACGTAGTCACAGCCTGCGCAAGTGGAACGAACTGCATCGGTGATGCACTGCGTGCCATCCAGTACGGAGATGCAGAGGTCATGCTCGCCGGTGGTGCAGAAGGATGTATCTGTCCGACCGGAGTGGCGGGATTTACAAGCCTTACAGCACTTTCAACTTCGACAGACCCGATGAAAGCATCCAGACCATTTGATAAGGACAGAGATGGATTCGTTCTTGGCGAAGGTGCCGGTGTGGTCGTACTGGAAGAACTGGAACATGCGAAAAACCGTGGGGCCAGAATCTATGCGGAACTTGTTGGATATGGTTCTACAGGAGATGCTTATCACATTACATCTCCGGCAGAGGACGGAAGCGGGGCTGCAAAAGCAATGGAGCTTGCAATGGAAGAAGGTGGAATTGAACCTTCCCAGGTGGACTATATCAATGCGCACGGAACAAGTACACATCACAATGACTTGTTTGAGACACGTGCGGTCAAGCTGGCACTTGGTGATGCGGCAAAAGATGTCGTGATCAACTCGACGAAATCCATGATCGGTCATCTTCTTGGTGCTGCAGGGGGTGTGGAATTCATCACTTGTGTGAAGACAATCCAGGATAATTTCATCCACCAGACGGTGGGAACTGAAGTTGCAGATGAAGAGTGTGATCTGAATTATGCAATCGGTGCGCCGGTAGAAAAAGAAGTAAATTATGTACTGACCAACTCACTTGGATTTGGCGGACATAATGCAGTGCTGCTGTTGAAAAGATATGAGGCCTAGTAACCACAGGAGGGACAAAGAAGCATATGGAAATGGAGAAAATGATCGAACTCATAGACGCCGTGTCAAAATCAGACCTGACAGGATTTAAATATGAGGAAGATGGTATCAAACTGCATTTGAGCAAAAAAGAGAATACATGCTATGTGACGGAAAATGTGTCTGCCCCGGTGAACCAGGCAGGTACGATGACTTCTGCTAAGAGTGTAAATGAAATGGAAAAAACAGATGCAGAGAAAAAAAAGGCAGAAGAAAAAGAAGAAGCCGCAGCTGGAAATGTCGTAGAATCCCCGCTGGTAGGAACTTTCTATGCAGCCCCGGCAGAAGATGCACAGGCATTTGTCAAAGTCGGTGACAAAGTAGAAAAAGGACAGACACTTGGAATCGTGGAAGCGATGAAGCTGATGAATGAAATCGAAAGCGATTACAGTGGAACAGTTGCAGAGATTCTGGTACATAACCAGGAAGGCGTAGAATACGGGCAGCCGTTATTCCGTATCGTGTAGGAGGCAGATATATACTATGAATCATTTGAATATTAAAGAAATCCAGGAGATTATCCCACACCGTCATCCATTTCTTCTGCTGGATTACATCGAAGATTATGTACCGGGAGAGTATGCGGTTGGGTATAAATGTGTGTCTTACAGAGAAGAATTCTTTGCAGGACATTTTCCAGAAGAACCGGTGATGCCTGGTGTGCTGACAGTGGAAGCACTGGCACAGGCAGGTGCGGTTGCAATCTTAAGCCTGGAAGAGAACAAAGGAAAGATCGCATATTTTGGCGGGATTAATAAATGTAAGTTCAAAGGAAAGATCGTTCCGGGAGACAAGGTACGTCTGGAGACGAAGATCATCCGCAGGAAAGGACCTGTCGGCGTTGGTGAGGCAGTTGCCAGTGTGGATGGAAAAGTCGTAGTAAGTGCAGAACTGACATTCATGGTTGGATAGTCAGTCACACATCTGATGGAAGCGTGGCAGCAGGAATGCAAAGTCATTCTGCATTGACAGAGATGAAAAGGGATCAACATAGGAGTGTAAATAAAAATGATAAAAAAAGTATTGATCGCAAACAGAGGAGAGATTGCAGTGCGTATCATCCGCGCTTGCCGCGAGATGGGAATTGAGACCGTAGCGGTCTATTCCGAGGCAGACAAAGAAGCATTGCATACCAAGCTTGCAGATGAAGCCATCTGCATCGGACCTGCTCCGTCAAAGGACAGTTATCTCAGCATGGAAAATATCATCAGTGCAACCATTATCAGCGGTGCAGATGCAATCCATCCGGGCTTTGGATTCTTATCCGAGAACAGTAAATTTGCAGAGCTGTGTGAGCAGTGCAACATTACTTTCATCGGACCGGATTCGAAAGTCATTGCAAGTCTTGGAAACAAACAGGTTGCGAGAAATACGATGATGGCAGCAGGGGTGCCGGTGATTCCGGGAAGTAAAGAGCCAGTCTATGATGCAAAGACTGGTGCCGCATTGGCACAGGAGATCGGCTATCCGGTTATCATCAAAGCAGCTTTAGGAGGCGGTGGTAAAGGCATGCGTACCGCCTGGACACCGGAAGAGTTTGAATCTGCATTTCAGACAGCACAGAAAGAGACGGAGATGGCATTTGCAGATTCAACGATGTATATCGAACATTTTGTGGAAAATCCAAGGCATATCGAATTTCAGATTCTGGCAGATAAATATGGCAATGTAATCCATCTTGGAGAAAGAGACTGTTCGATCCAGAGAAATCATCAGAAGCTGATCGAAGAATCCCCATCGGTTGCATTGTCAGATGACTTAAGAAAGAAGATGGGAGATGCGGCAGTCAAAGCTGCAAAAGCAGCAGGCTATGAAAATGCCGGAACCATTGAATTTCTGTTGGAAAAATCCGGGAACTTTTACTTTATGGAAATGAATACAAGGATTCAGGTGGAGCATCCGGTCACTGAATGGGTGACGGGGGTGGATCTTGTAAAAGAACAGATCCGTATCGCATCCGGCCAGAAATTATCTTATACACAAGAAGACATAAAACTTACCGGTCATGCGATTGAATGCAGGATCAATGCGGAAAATCCGGAGAAAAACTTCCGCCCGTCTCCGGGAACGATCACGGATATGTATCTTCCGGGAGGAAAGGGAATCCGTATTGATTCGGCGATTTACAGCGGGTATACCATCCCGCCATATTATGATTCTATGGTGGCCAAGCTTATCGTGTGGGCAAAGAACCGCCAGGAGGCAATCAACAAGATGCAAAGTGCACTTGGAGAAGTTATCATAGAAGGCATTGATACCAATGTTGATTATCAGTATGGCATTGTAAATCACCCGGATTATATAGAGGGAAATATAGATATTGAATTTATTGAAAGGCTGTAGAGGTGATTGCTGATGAAGCTGGACAACGTATTTAAAAAGACCAGAATTGCTGTCGGGAGAAAGAATTATATTACATTTACCAGACGACCGGAAGTTCCGGAAGGATTACTTCGCAAATGTAATAAATGCGGAGGAGCGATTATTGCAGAAGATGTAAAGAGAGATTATTATATCTGTCCGAAGTGCGGAGGATATTTCCGTGTGCATGCAAGACGAAGGATCGAAATGGTGACAGATGAAGGTTCTTTTGAAGAATGGGATGAAGTTTTTCAGGGAGGAAATCCACTGGAATATAAAGGCTATGAAGAAAAGCTTAAAAACTTACAGGAAAAGACCGGTCTTTCGGAAGCAGTCGTAACAGGAAAAGCAAAGATTGACGGCCGCGAGGTGGCTATCGGAGTATGTGATGGAAGATTCCTGATGGCAAGTATGGGAGAAGCAGTTGGAGAGAAGATAGCAAGGGCAGTAGAACGGGCAACAAAAGAAAGACTTCCGATCATCTTATTTGCCTGCTCAGGAGGGGCCCGTATGCAGGAGGGAATCATCTCTCTTATGCAGATGGCAAAGACTTCCGCAGCACTTAAGCGCCACAGTGATGCAGGACTTCTTTACATCAGTGTACTGACAGATCCCACAACTGGCGGGGTAACCGCAAGCTTTGCGATGCTCGGAGACGCGATCCTGGCAGAGCCAAAAGCTCTGATCGGGTTCGCCGGACCAAGAGTGATCGAGCAGACCATCGGACAGAAACTTCCGGAAGGCTTCCAGAGAGCAGAATTCTTGTTAGAACACGGATTCCTTGATGCAATTGTAGAGCGTCAACAGATGAAAGAGACACTTTCTAAGATTCTTGCACTTCATGACGCAGGAGAAAACATAAAAGACAGTGAAGAGTATGGAAGAAAAGAAGTGAATCTGAACAATCCAGACAGCCAGAAAAATGAGCTGACTGCATGGCAGAGAGTAGAACTTTCCAGATGCAAAGACCGTCCGGTAGGCAGTGATTATATTGATGCATTATTTACAGACTTCATAGAATTTCACGGAGACCGGTATTTTGCAGATGACAAAGCCATCATTGGCGGCGTGGCAAGATTCCATGGCATGCCGGTAACGGTAATCGCACAGGCCAAGGGAAGAAATACAAAGGAAAATATCGAAAGAAACTTCGGTATGCCACAACCGGAAGGTTACCGGAAAGCATTAAGACTTATGAAGCAGGCGGAAAAATTTGGCCGTCCTGTAATCTGTCTTGTCGATACACCGGGAGCATTCTGCGGACTGGAAGCAGAAGAACGAGGACAGGGGGAAGCCATTGCCAGAAACATCTATGAGATGTCCGGGTTAAGGGTTCCAGTGGTTTCTATCATCATTGGTGAAGGCGGAAGCGGCGGTGCACTTGCGATGGCAACTTCAGATGAAGTCTGGATGCTGGAAAATTCAATCTATTCCATTCTCTCACCGGAAGGATTCGCAAGCATCCTCTGGAAAGACAGTTCCAAGGCAAAAGAAGCTGCGGAAGTAATGAAACTGACTGCGGAAAATCTTAAGGCACAGGGAATCGTAGAGCGTGTTTTTGAAGAACCGGAAGATTATACGGTGCAGAATATGAACGGCGTGATTGCGCAGATGGATGAAGCAATTGATACGTTTCTTTTGAAATATGAGGCATTATCGGAGACAGAGTTATTAGAACACAGGTATGCACGTTTCCGTAGCATGTGAGGAGAAATATATGAAAATACAACCACTGAAAATAGGAGAAAAGATTGCAAAAGTTCCAGTTATCCAGGGGGGCATGGGAGTTGGCATCAGCCTTGGAAATCTGGCAGGAGCAGTTGCAAAAGAGGGCGGCATAGGGATCATCTCTGCCGCCCAGCCTGGCTATAGAGACGAAGATTTTGAAAAAGATCCGTTAAAGGCCAATCTAAGAGCCATCAAATCAGAATATGAAAAAGCACGGAAAATTGCACCGGATGGAATCATCGGATTCAATCTGATGGTTGCCATGGAGCACTATGAAGAATATGTGCAGGCAGTAGTAGAATCAGGAGCAGATCTGATCGTATCAGGAGCCGGACTTCCGACCGATCTTCCCAAATATGTGGGAGACTCTGATATCCTGCTCGCACCAATTGTGTCAACGGCAAAATCAGCAAATGTAATATTGAAGTACTGGGATAAAAAGTACCGAAGAATCCCGGACCTGGTAGTGATTGAAGGACCACTTGCCGGGGGACATCTGGGCTTTCATGAAGAGCAGCTGGAGGAATATGGGATAGATGTTGGCAGACAGGAAGATTCCGGAATAAAAGAGAATAGATATTTTGAACCTGTGCCGGATGGAAATACAGATAGAAGATCTGTAGAACCTTTTGAGAATACAAAGTATGAAAAAGAAATCGAAAAGATTATAGAGGTTATTCATACATTTGCAAATAAATACGCTAAAAAAATACCGGTAGCACTTGCCGGCGGAATCCATGACCGTGAAAGTGCCACGCATGTATTTTCATTTGGAGTTGATGCGATACAGGTGGCGACAAGGTTCGTTACGACGGAAGAATGTGATGCGGATATCCGGTATAAAGAAGCATATCTGAATGCAAAAAAAGAAGATATTGTGATCGTAAAAAGTCCGGTTGGAATGCCGGGGCGTGCAATCTTGAATCCATTTATGAAGAAAGTAAAAGAACTTGGAAGGCTGAAACCTGCTCACTGTTTCCACTGTCTGAAGCACTGTAATCCGGGAACGACACCGTACTGTATTACACAGGCACTCATCAATGCGGCAAAAGGAAAGGTTGATGATGCGTTACTTTTCTGTGGTGCCTATGCATATCAGGCAACTCGTCTGGAAACTGTAAAAGAAGTTATTGATTCTCTGATACCAGAAAGGGTATAATAAAAGACAAGAGTAAAGAATGAAGGGTGAAAGTAAAGGATAATACGGAAGATGGGAATGGATGACGCATATAAGATGATCAATCAGACGCTGGTGAGTCTGATCAATGAAATATGGGAGCTGGAAGAAAAGGCAATTATTACGGATGAATTCAAGGATCTGACGAATAATGATATGCATGTAATAGAAGCAGTCGGGCTTGGAGAAGGGAATAATATGTCTTCCATTGCCAGGAAACTTAATATTACCGTAGGATCACTTACGACAGCCATGAACAGTCTGGTGAATAAAAGATATGTGGAACGTCACAGAAGTGAGGAAGACCGCCGGGTCGTTCTTGTAAAACTGACGGAAAAGGGTGTAAAAGCTTATCACCATCATGAAGATTACCACAGACAGATGACGCAGGCAATTCTGGATAAGCTGGATGATACAGAATTACCGGTTCTTGTAAAGACACTGGATGCATTATCGGAGTTCTTTACCGGTTACAGTGCGAATAAGGAGTCTTAGTTATGGTAAAAGGTGTTATATTTGATATGGACGGAACGATGTTCGATACAGAACGTCTTTCTACAAAAGGATGGATGTATGCAGGAGAGAAGCTTGGCGTAGAACTTCCAAGATCACTGGTTGATGCATTCCGTGGAACCAATCCGACAGCAATCCGTAATAAATTCACAGAATATTTTGGTGACAGACTGGATTATGATAAGACCAGGGCGGTAAAGCATGAATATTTTGAAATGGCAACCAAAGACGGAATTCCATTGGAAGAGGGACTGGTTGAATTGCTGGAATATCTGAATGCAAATGGAATACCGGCAGCAGTGGCAACTTCTACAGAACAGAAGCGTGCAGAGATGATCATTAAAAAAGCCGGAGTATATGAGATGTTTACCGGATATACATATGGTGATCTGATCGAACGCAGCAAACCGGCACCGGATATTTTCCTGAAAGCGGCAGAACTTATCGGACAGAAGCCGGAAGACTGTCTTGTATTAGAGGATAGTGCGCCTGGACTGGAAGCTGGTAAAGCAGCCGGTGGATATACAATCTATATTCCGGATGAGGCAATTGTGCCGGACGAGGCAAAAGAAGGAATCTCAGCAGAACTTCCGACACTTAACGAAGTCATTGACTGGATTGAAAAAGAGAATCATAAATAAGAGAAATAACTGAGATAACTGTCGTGCAGAAGTTGATTATGCGGACAGTTATTTCTGTATATTGGTGCAGTAGAAGTGTGTTGTGCATAGCATGATGTGCAACTGTAGAGTGGAGACAGGAGGAAAAACTGATGTATGAAAGTGAAGTAGAAAAATTACAGAGTATCATTGATGACAGTGAAAGAATTGTATTTTTCGGAGGAGCGGGTGTATCGACGGAGAGTAATATTCCGGATTTCAGAAGTGCGGACGGCTTGTATCAACAGAAGTATAAATACTCACCGGAGCAGATTGTAAGTCATAGTTTCTTCATGCATAATCCGGAAGGATTTTATGAATTCTATAAAGAAAAGATGATGTTCCTGGATGCAAAGCCAAATGCGGCACATCTGAAACTTGCAGAGCTGGAAGAAGCAGGAAAATTAACGGCTGTGATCACGCAGAATATTGATGGACTGCATCAGGCGGCAGGTAGTAAGAATGTATTGGAACTTCACGGAAGTATTCATCGTAATTATTGCATGAAATGCCACAAATTCTATGATGCGGCATATGTAAAGCACGCAGATGGAATCCCAAGATGTACCTGTGGCGGAATGATCAAACCGGATGTTGTTCTCTATGAAGAAGGACTGGATTCTGACGTGATCAGTAAGAGTATTAAGGCGATCAGTGAAGCGGATACGTTGATCATTGGTGGTACTTCGCTGATCGTATATCCGGCAGCGGGATTCATCGACTATTTCCGCGGAAAGCATCTGGTGGTTATTAATAAAAGTGCGACAGCCAGAGAAGTTGGAGCGGAGCTTACGATAGGGGCACCGATTGGGGAGATTTTGGGAAAAATTGCTGTTTAATACACTTGGTTATTGTGGCCTCTCGGTCCATGAGAAAGCGCTGGTATCCTATTTGCTGCTAGATGTCACGATGCAGAA
>ERZ827037.2315-NODE-2315-length-16472-cov-4.168606_pt1 | contig 16472 bp, 21 predicted proteins | sample MGYA00519924_ERZ827037 | MGnify/ENA primary metagenome ERZ827037 (study PRJEB31778, sample SAMEA3449250) | human gut metagenome | biome: human gut; feature: human-associated habitat; material: faeces | place: United Kingdom | collected 2010/2012 ...
TCTGTAGGCCACTGGTTCGAATCCAGCCGGGCGTACCAAAAAGTCACCGTAAGTCGTTTGCTTGCGGTGACTTTTATTTTTTGCTTTGCTAGAGCTCTTGTAATAAATGCCGTGCGGAAGCACAGCACTACTTTAAGAATTCACTCGCATCAATTTGCCCCAGTCTTTCATTGTATTCAAGTGTAGCTGAACGAACCTCATATCTCCAGTATCCTGAATCCGGAAGTCCGATACCAGTACCAGATTGCCTGCGGCAAAAATACAGGGGATTTCTCCACCTATGCTTTTTCATGAATGCAGAACTTGCTTTCAAACGCTGCCCATGTAGTGGAGGTGTCGTCAAACCACTGCCAGGTGAGACCCACGCTCTCAATATTGCTCCAGGTCAGTCCGGAGATGATGAACTGCAGGTGAGCTGGTTTGATCTGCTCCACCATTTTTCGAATCTGCCTTACGTCGATGTCCGCCAGGGTGTTCTCTTCTCCCAGAAACTCCAGAGAGAAAGAATAGTCTGCCGAATGGACCACTACCCGGGCCTCATAGCCGGTCAAAGCCATGGCCAGCTGGCGTACCATCTCCGCTGTAGTGTTGCCGGCGGCCGTCATCTTGTCCCGTACGGCTGCCCGCCGGTCCGCCAGGGACTTGGACTCATCCACAGCGATCCCGTACTTGTTTTCCCAGAGATACAAGGACCAGGTGGCTGTCTCCACAAAGAACTGTTTGAGAAGGTCGTCTATCTGGTCTGCAGATATGCTGCTCTGTTTCTCTAGGGCCTCCAAAATGGTTGTTGTCTGGGAATGTCGGTAATATCTGTCCGGGATGCGCTCCCGGATTGGAAGACTGCTCATATTGCCGACCTCCTTATGTTTCTGTGACGTTCACAGCCCCGATCACCGGGACAGCCTCCGCGGCCACCGCTACGGCCGCCGTCCTGCCGTTTACCGTGAAGGAACCGTAATCCGCCACGCCGGAACACTGTAGCAGGCAGGCCAGAAAACGGCTGTACGGAATCGTGACGTCATGCCCAAAGGTTTGGGTAGACAGTAACGCAGAAACCGCCGCCGTCAGCTGGTTGGTGACATCTTCTGTGGAATACCCCTCCAGCAAGGTCACAGCCGCCGCAACTGGCAGCTCCATCTTCTTCACGCTTACCACTGTCACTGTGGCGCCGATGGGCCGTTCTTCCTCAATGTGGGCAGCGCAAATAGCGCGAATTTCCTCATCCACAGGCCCTTTATCAGCGCCCGCGATCACCACCTTGACAGTGCCGTTTCCGTTCCAGAGGGGGATGCAGCTGGCATAGCTGACGCCAGCGGTTTCCTTGGCCCATTGGATATAGTGGTTGGAATTTCCGGACGTGATCGGAAGACTGAGCCGATCGTGGATACGGGTATAGAGGTCTGTGTCGCTCTCGGGGTCCGATCCGCCGGATGCATCCTTCAGATTTGTCAAAGTGTTTACGCCCGGAAGATTGACCGCCATAGAGGAGATGGCCCCGGCCGGCACATTGTAGTCTGCGCCGATGCTTTCCGCTTCCACGTCGGCCACTGCGGTTCCGTTGGAAATCGCCACCGCATCCAGTGTCACATAGCGCAGGCCGCTGCTGGGCGCATAGAGGACCGTTCCCGCTGCGATCACGGTATCATTCGTCCCAGTGAAGGTCACCTCTGCCCGGGCCTTGGTACCCGACTGCCGCACCATGCCCAGCTGGGCGGCATGTTTATCTAGGTATTCCCCGCTATCCGGGCTGGGGAATACGATCGGAAGCAGTCCTGCCAGCAGCTGAGAGTGCTTCCAGAGTGAATAGGAGATCTGGCTGATGAGCGTATTGGTATAACTGCCTTCTCGTGTGTCGATTTCTGTGCCGGATTCTTTTAGTGAAGCGAGAATTTCGGCTTTGATGACCTCCGGCGTGCGACTCTCAAATACCGAGGGCTGCGTCATGGACAATTACCTCCCCGTAAATGGTGTGCATTGTGAAACTGACGGTGAGCAGTGCTCCCTCAAATCGGGCGCTCACCTGATCTACGGCAGTGATGTATGGGTTCACCAGCAATGCCTCCCGGAGCTTTCGGATGGCCTCGGACTGGCGGACTTCGTCACCATAGGGTTGTCCAATCAGGCCAGATAGATCCTGCCCATAATCCGAGGTAAAAACGTCGTGAGCGAACCGCTCCGTGTGGATGCAGTTCCAGGCCCACACCAGCACGGCGTCCGCGCCGGTCACATAGACGGGGCGGCCAGAGCGCCAGATCGGCTGATCTTGTACAAAATCCCAGGCCACTTCCCGGGCCAAGGGCAGTGCGGCGGACATGGCGCCGGAATCCGGGGCGTCAATCAGAGGGAACAGGCTCATGATAGACCTTCACCAGCCTTTCGATCACATAGTAGGTCTGCCCGTCTGCCGAGCGGAGCAGCAGGATCTGATCGCCCACATGCAGAAGGGCACCATGGGTAGCCGGGGCTTCCTTTGCCGTCTTGCCCTCCACAGTCTCCTCCGTGCGGATTACCTGGCACGTACCGGAAGAGAGTTCACATTTGCAGGTTCCTTGAAACGTTTTCTGCGGGAGTTTTGCCGTCAAAGGCCAGGACAAGCCTGTCAGCCGCTCCTGCCATCCTGCCGTCAGATGCTCCGCAAGGTAGAGGTCCTCCAGGTCCAGATCCATGCCGTCGGCCCGAATCTTCAGCGGGGAGGTGCAGATCACCTTGCCCACCGCATACCAGGACGGCACAGCCTCCGAGGCCTTCCGCCCGAAATATTCATTCAGCCCCACATAGGGGTCTCTTGCATTTTCCTTCATTCCATCTCACTTCCTGCGCTGGCCGTGGCTGCCACGTTTCGGCAGTTCAGCGTCAGCATGGTATCATAGTTGTGGTTCTTCCAGGTGTGGACATCTGCGTCGATCCAGAAGATGCCCTCCAGTCCGGTTTTGTGTTCCTGGACCACCACGGTCTCACCGGTGATGAGAGACAGGTCTCCCAGCACATGCACCGTCACGGTCCTCTGCTGCTTTCCGTCCTCCAGCAGGCGGTTTGCCTGGTCGGTGACGTCAGAGCCTTCTCCCTGGGTGACGTGGGCCTCCATGACGCCCACCAGCTCTTGGGAGGCTGCGTCTCCCAGCCGCCGCAGAAAATTCCCGTTTTTGTCGTAGATAGCCACAGAGTTGACCACGCTGGTGGCGTCCTCTGTGGTGGTGGCGTCCATCAGGTTCCCGGCCGCTTTCAGTACCAGACTGGCGGCGCTGACCGTCCGCTCTTTGACCAGCAGCCCCGCCGGAGTGTACCGGATGGCGTATTGCTTTCCGTTTTTCTCCGCCGCCAGGGACCACACCGTGGTGATGGCCTGGTTGATCTTCACACCGGAAAATTTCCGCCGCAGCGAAATGCCGGTAGTGGGCAGGGAAGCCACCGGGATTCCCTTGCCCGCGCAGAGAGACCGGGTGATCTCCTCCGGCGATGCGCCGGTGAATTTGGCCGTGCAGTCGTTTTTCTGTAAGTAGATGCCGTAGTCGAAGCAGGTGGCAGATAAGGTGGTGCCCTCCGACCCCGCGGTTCTTCGCAGCACCACGCCGGCGAACAGGCGGCTGCCATTTTCCTCCATGACCACCAGATCCCCGATTTCCGGTACCGGCAGATCGCTCCCTTCCAAAAATGCGATCTCCATGTCCAGCTGCCGGGAGAGGGAGGCCTTGTCTCCGGACCAGGTCCAGCTGACGGCAAGATCGGTGATCTCCCGGGTCGTGCCGTTCCGGTGCTTTGTCAGATAAAGTTCCATGTCACCCTCCCAGCAGTACGGACTCCGGCGGAATGGTGATGGTGGTGCCGGGATAAATAAGGTGCGGGTTTGGGATCCCGTTGTACCGGGCCAGAGCGTTGTAGTAGGCGGCCGAAAACTTCCCGTAGTACCGCCGGCAGATGGCCGACAGCGTATCCCCCCGCACGATGGTATAGGACTGGCTGGCGCCGCTGCTCTCCGCCGGACGGGAGCCGTTGCCGGTCACGGATGCCGTATCTTCCGCTGCGGCCACCTCCCGCGCCTCCAGGTCCGTGTACTCCCGCAGCCATAGGGAGGCGTATACGTCTCCCGTCCCGTCCTGCTCCCGCCATTCCACGGATTCCAGATAAACCAGGGTGTTGATCTCCGTGCCGGAGACGATGTACCGCACCGGTTCTCCGGCAGCGGCCCAGGCGGTCAGAATGTCCAGATAGTACTGGGGATTGGCCATCGCCCCGGGCTCCATCCAGGGGTAGTCCTGGGCGGGCAGCAGGCATTCCAGCGCCTCGCCGGAAAAACGGGTCCGCCCGCCGGGTCGGTAGACGTCTCCCAGCTGGGAGATGTTGATGGTCTCCATGTTTCGGCCCACGCCCCAGGCATATCCCGCCGGTGTCACCGGCAGGGTCAGGGTGGTTCCGTCTTTGATGAAACAGATCTGCATGGATTATCCCCGCCTTTCCGCCAGTTCGATTTTTTGCAGCAGCGCGCTGGCCACCCGGTCCACATCGGCGTCCTCCCGGATGCTGAAGGAGTTTCCGGTAATGGTGATCGCCGGGACACGCCGCTCGCTTCGGGCCTCCACCGCCGTCTGCACCCGCTCGCCCTGATGCAGCAGAGCGGGGAAGTTGTCATAGGGCACATAGTCGATGCCCACGGCCTGAGAATGGACATTTTTCATTGTGGAGGTCGTCAAATTTGGATCCTGGTCGGCGTTGTAGTCGATGCTGCCCGGATTGTTGGGGTGGTTGTTCTCCGGCAGGAGGGAGACGCCCTGCCCCTTGGTCAGGGCCTGATTGATGTCATAGTCGCCCTGCCAGCCTCGCAGTGCTGCGGTGTTCTCGTTGATGGAGGTGATCAGGTCCTTCTCCGCCTCCGCCACCCCCAGGGCGGCCTCGCTGGAGTCGTACTGCGCCTCCGCCAGGGCCCGGGCTTCTTCTATGTAAGTCTCCACCAGGGCGCCCGCCTCTGTGTTGCCTGCCTCGTAGTCGGCCATGGCCTCCTGATACAGCGTTCCCAGCTCCTGCAGCCGCTGCGCGTTGTCGTCCGACCATTGTAGGGAGGTTCCGCTTCCCGTCAAAACGGCGGAAAGGGCCTCCTGGGTGTAGCTGTCCGCCAGGTTTTCCATGGCCGCCCGCCCAGCGCCGATGGCGCGGTTGGCCTCCGCCAGAGCCTCGCCCAGCTCGCCGCCGTAAGCGGTGATTTGGTCTGCGATGCCCTGGTTTCGTTCCGCGTAATACCCCTCGCCTCCGGCCGCGTCCAGCTTTCCCTGCACGGCTTTCAGCTCCGCCTCCGGCTGGCCCAGAGTTTCCTGAACAGCGGAGCGCCCATCCGTCAGCATCCGGTCCGTTTCTTTCCCCGCGTTTTCGTAGATGCCCTTGTACCAGTCCTTGTAGGCGTCGTCTTTCTTTTCAAAATTTTGAATCATTCCATTGAGTCCGCCCAGGGCAGCTCCCACCGCGGCGCCGATGGCGGTGCCCACCCCTGGCCCCAGAATGGCCGTTCCGGCAATAGCGCCCGTTGCCCCGGAGGACAGCATGTTGGATGCGATGGTTCCTCCTTCTTCCCCGAACATGCTCCCGGCCACAACAGTGCCAGCGTTCATGGTAACATCTTTTAGCATCTGCCCGATTCCGCTGGCCGCTACGGTGGTCATCATGGTTTTCACTGTTTGGGCGTCTGCGCTTCGGCCCTGGTTTCCAGCCTTGGAGATCGCGTTCTCTGCTTTCCCGGCAGCCTGGGTGACCGTCTCTAAATTACGGACGATATTGTCATAGTTGGCCTGCGTCAGCTCCAGCTTGAACCCGTCGGCGGCGGACTGCGTCTTTTCAAACTGTTCTTCCGCTGCCTTCAGTTCGGATTTTGCTTTGCCCAGATCCACCTTCAGGGAAATCTTATTCTTGCTCAGTGCATATAGCACGTCCTCAAGCTGATCGATGTCCTTGCTGAAGGACTTGGTCACGCTGGACATTTTTTTTACTGCGTCGGAATATTTGTCATCCATGGTCACAACAATGGATGCGTCAGGCATTTGGCCTCACCTCTGTTTCTTGACTTGATAGAAAGGAATACATATAATTATTTCATAAATCTGGCAACAAAAGGAGAGTTTGCCATGAAAGGCTTGTGGGGGCGGTTTTGGTATCGAATGAACCATGACCCGTTTTTTGCGTATGTAATGGTCTACCTGTTTATTGGCATTATAATCGGGATCATCGGGATTCTATATGGTTTTGCAATTGGAGATTTAGGATAATTGCTCCGCCGCCATGAATGGCTTCCAGGAATCTTCTGCATTTCAATTTTGCCGCAAAAAAATGGTAGAATGGTTTCATAAAATTGGGAATAAAAGGAGTCCATGCGATGAAAAAAGGCCCATTGCGTCGATTTTGGGATCGGTTTTGGTTCCGCATGATCGATGATCCGTTTTTTGCGTATGTAATGGTCTACTTATTTATTGGCGTTATAATCGGGATCGTCGTAATGATTTTTCTTATCCGTGTTGGCTATTTTACCTAATTAGATCTCCGTCATAGATGGTTCCAAACACCCTGTTTCTGCATTTCTGCCTTGTCGCAAAAAAATGATAGAATGGTTTCATAAAATTGGGAATAAAAGGAGGCCATGGGATGAAAAAAGGCCCATTGCGTCGATTTTGGGACCGATTTTGGTTCCGTATGATCGATGACCCGTTTTTTGCATATTTTGTGGTATGCACTTTTATTGGCGCTATAGTCGGGATTATCGTAATGATTTTTCTTATCCGTGTTGGCTATTTTACCTAATTAGACCTCCGTCATGGATGGTTCCAAACACCCTGTTTCTGCATTTCTGCTTGTCGCAAAAAAATGATAGAATGGTTTCATAAAATTGGGAATAAAAGGAGTCCATGCGATGAAAAAGGCCCATTGCGTCGATTTTGGGACCGATTTTGGTTCCGCATGATCGATGACCCGTTTTTTGCATATTTTGTGGTATGCACTTTTATTGGCGTTATAATCGGAATTGGCGGGATGATTTTCCTTTTCCGGGTTGGCTTTTTTAGTTGAGCAAGCCACTGCCATAGATAGCCTCCGGCCTCAGTTTGATGATTTAGCCAAAGAGACACGGATTATAAATGAGGCTTTGCAGCCGTTCCCGCATGGGCGGGAACGGCTGCTTTTTATCCCCGCTTTTTCTGTGAAAGGCCTGAGATCTGCCTGGCCTTGGGCGGGACCCGCAAACAGCGTCCCCCGCTCTTTTGCTCTGCTTCATAGGAGGCGAAGGCCCAGATCAGGTCCTTCTCACCCTGGCTCCGCCGGTAATAATCCCCAGGCAGGATCCCGTGGGCTGCGTACAGATAGTACGCAAGGCCCAGCTCCGGGTCCGCCGCCTCCCTCAGCCGTTTTTTACTTCTTCAATGGTGGTCCGCCGGTAGCCGGACAGCTTTTCCACCGCAATGGACAAATCCGCGATCTCTCCCGGCAGCAGCATGGCCTTGACGGTCTCGGCCGGTGTCACGCCCTGGAATTTCTCCTGCAGGGCCGCCGCCTTCAGGTCCGGCTCCGCACAGCCCGCCAGCAGGATTTGGATGTCCGCTTCCTCCGTCAGGCGTTTGAGCTCCTGGACCCGGCCGTAGGGCAGGGCCCGCAGTGTGAACACCACCGGCGCGCCCGCGGCCTCGCTCAGCCGGGAGATCTCATACCGCGCAGTGGGCAGGTTCGCTTTTACGGACACAACGTCCGCCCCCAGCAGCAGTTCCAGGGTGGAGGGGGCGGCGCCTGCCGCCCCGGTGGTCAGTGTTTGTTCCATCTTGGCACCTCCTGTCAGCTGTCCAGAACGTCGAAGTCCTCAAAGGTGAAGGGGGCCTCGATCTGTCCCAGCTTGGCCGCCTCCCAGTCTGCCAGCGTCAGGTCGTCAAAGCTGACGCCCGTCACGGAGATCCGCTGATTGCTGGGGTTGTCCGGGTCGTCCAGATTGGAGATCAGGGTGTGCCGCAGGTCCTGTCCATTCTTCAGCGCCTGAGCCTCCGCCTGGATCAGACGGGAGGTGGCGTTGTAGATCCGCACCGTACCGGTGCCGGAGATTCCCGTCAGCTTTTTTCCCGTCACCAGCGTTCTGCAGCGTGCCACGTCCTCCTTGGTCTTGTTCAGCTTGATCTGGCAGCCGTAGCACTCTGCCACCTGCTCGCCATCCAGCCACAAGCTGCCCCAGGTGCCGCTCCGTACCAGAGCTGCGTCCAAAATTTCAGCCATATGTAATCCTCCTTACATTCACATCGCCAGGAGGCCGTTGGAGACCTCCAGTGTAACGGCAAAATCCTCCATGGCATCCAGCACATATCCGAAAAGCCGGATAAAGACATAGCTGCCGGTATCCTCCTTGACCACAGCCGCGTCATCCAGCGCCTTGATGCGGTTGGTTTCCTCCACATCTCCGGCTTTGGAGGCCTGGTCGATCAGAAACGCCCGGATAGCCGCGGCGTCCAGCTCGGCACCGGAACTCTTTTCCAGCAGAACGCCGCCGTTTTCCAGTTCCTTCAGATAGCCGCGCAGGGCGGTCAGCAGGATGCACTTGTTGTCATAGGTGTTGGAGCACTTGCCCTGATAGTTGTCCTCAATGGTGGTCAGCGCATAGTATCGGATCAGGTCCACGGCAGCTACCATCTTGATTTTCTTGAGAGCCTGCGTTTCGCCGTCCGCCACCGTGGTCTTGGAAGTCACGGCTCTGCCCAGCTTTACCTGGCGGCCGTCGTTGATGAGGATCAGCTTTCCGCTGTTGATGGCCTCATCGGGATCTTCCACGGCATCCACGCCCGTAACCTCAGGCAGCGGTGCGTAAGTGGCGCTGCAATCGGCGGGGGTTCCCGCCAGAATACCGGCGATCCGGGAGGCGTACATGCCGCCGGTTTCGTATGTGGTAGTGCCCACTTTGATGTTGGTGGCGGTAAAGTTGATAATGCCCTCGTGGTCAGAGTCCGTGTCGGGCAGCACGGCTTTTCCGATATACCGGCCCTTCCGCTGCTCCTTGACAAGGTCAGCCAGCGTCGTGGTATCGGGGGTGGTGATGTCCGGGGGGCCCACCAGATAATCATAGCTGTACTGTCCCAGAGCGGCGAATCCGTCGGAGACGGTTCCGCCGTCAGAAGATACCACGGAGAGGTAAATGCAGGTGGGGCGGTTGATATAGCCAACCAGTGCCCGCTTGATGTAAGCAATGTTGTCGGCGCCCAGGTCTGCGGGAATATCACTCTCCTGATAGATCACATGCACGCCGATGGCTTTGGTGTCCTTCAAAATCATGCCGATGACACCCTGGGCTGTGCGTGCGGCAGCCGTATCTGCCGCTTTTTTCAGTTCAAAGGTCAGCTGGGGAAGTCCCATAAGATCACTCCTGTCAATATTTTTTGATTTCCACGCGCACCTGCGCGGTGATTGCTGCTGGCGGTTCGTCTCCCGGCTCTAATGTAGGCCTGGGGTCCAGCCAGGAAGCGTTGATTTGCACATACGCCCGGTCGGAATCCCGCGGTAATGCTTTTAATGTGAGCTGCAAATGCCGGTTGCCCACCTGCAGGGCCGGGAGCAGCAGTTCCATGACCTGCTCAAAATCCGATGTCAGTCGATACCAGGGCCCTTCATTTTGTTCATCCGGCGCATCATAAAGGATGAGCCGGATTTGAAGCTCCCGCCGAATCAAAAATCGATTGGCATCGCCCCAGTCATTTTTCTCCACCAGCAGGCAGATGGATGGGCGGTCAACATCAGCCGGGCAGGCATCCACATAGATGGTTCGATCTGGCCATTTGGCTGTCAATTTGGACTGGATAGCATTCAAAATATCCGACGTTTCCATTTGCTCCTCCGATTCTCAAGCGCGCTCTACGAATAGTGGGCATTCCGCAAAAAGTTGCACATTTCCGTGCAACTGAAACGAATTTTTTCAGGTTTAATAGAAGGTATGGTCCTCGCTCTGACTACTATCACAAAAATCCCCGGAGACATTGCACTGCAATGCCTCCGGGGATTTTCTGTAATTCTCTGCAAATCTGCCCGAAATCCACAAAATCACTGGGGCCCAACGGTTTTCCGTTTGACCGCCTGATGACTCTGACCACTATCCTAAGTCCAACTAAGCTATGGTCCTCAACCTGTTGCAGCATAAGAATTTTGCATATTTATTGCCTGCCGGAAGCAAATCAGCAGTTATCAGGCACAACTAAAATTATGATGCAACCCAATAACGATGTTGTCTCAAAAATAGAGAATGCGAAAATATTTTTTCGCCTGTTGCCCCTCTGCTGTATCTATAAAAATAGACGCACTATTTTCAATCGGCCGGAAGAGAAATTGTAAAAGAAGAGGCTGATGAGATTCCCTCTGCTAAGAAAAAAGAATGTTTTGGGATAGGCTACGATAATCAAAGCTGCTTTTCTTCTGCCGTCAAGGACCAGTTCCATATGCTGCCTAAGAATATCGGCGGAAATCCACCTGCTTTTGGGAGCAGCCGCCGGAGGAACAGAAGACGGCAGAACAAACAGTAGAGGATAGGATTCTTTCTTGGGGAAGAGGACCCTGATATTCAGAAAAGATAGGATCAAGCAAAGCGGCAATGATGGACATACGTCAAAATCTGCTGTATAATCGTAAAAACTACACGCAGGGAGGTTCATATGGAAAACGTGATTGCGGAGCGGGTGAAACACGCTACTTTGACAAAGGCACAGCAGAAGATTGCGGACTATTTCATCCGCAATCCAGAACGCGTGGGCATGTGTTCCTCCATGGAGGTGGCAAAGGAGATCGGGGTCAGCGACGCCTCCATTATCCGCTTTGCTAGGGCCATCGGCTATGAGGGCTTTACGGATCTGAAAAACGACATTTACAACAGTCTTGCCATGCAGGCCTCCGGCGGGGTCAGTGGGCTTTCCCTGTCCGAGCGGTACGAGATGAACCGCAGCAAATACGGTGGAAGAGGCTCCCGGGAAGATTATATCAAGGTGATGCAGTATAATCAGGAGCGGACCTTTCAGCAGAATGGGGAAGAACTGTTCGACCAAGCAGTGTCCCGGCTGATTTCTGCCAAGAACCGCTATGTCATCGGATTCCGAAGCTGTCTTGGAATCGGAATCCAGTGTGCTTGGCTGCTGCGGTTTCTGTTGGATCATGTCACGGCTGTTTCTGACGAAGGGCCGGGAGGAATCGGTCTGTTGCAGGACATCTCTTCAGAAGACTGTGCGCTGTTTTTCTCTTTGAGCAGGTACTACAAGAGTGATTTGCGCCTGGCGACACTCTGCCGGGAACGGGGGGCATCCCTGATCGTTGTGACAGACGGTATCCTGTCACCGATGGCAGAGCTTGCGGATGTGCTGCTGATCGTGGAGGACAAGCAGATAAGTTTTTTCAATTCCACAGCAGCAGTCAACATGATTTCGGAATACCTGATTACAAAGGTTGCCCAGCAGCGGACAGAGTACTACCAGGAAACTGCAAAGGAGCGGGATCTGCTGACTGAGGAACTTCGGTTGTGAAATATATGACAATATGGATGAAAAAGGACGGGTTAAAACCCGTCCTTTTGCTCTTTTGAATAAAAAAATATGTCGTATTTACTTCAAAATATCAATTGACGGAAATGCGTACTTCGATATATGATATACGTAGTGAACACAACATAACAAAATTTAGTGAAATATTCACTTCTTCTTCGGCCGGGGAGAGGGGTAACACAAAAGGAGGAGGCGGACAGCATTTATGGTTGTCTATCTGAGTGAGTACATTTATCCTGAGGCGGCAAAAAAGCTGCGGGAAAACGCCACCGTTGTTGATAACTTCGATCACATCGAGGAAATCGATGCCATTATTCTGCGAAACATCCCGGTTACGGCGGAGATGATGGATCGGGCCAAGAACCTGAAAGTCATTGCCAAGCACGGCATCGGTGTCAATACAATTGATGTGAAAGCGGCTAAGGAGCGGGGCATCCAGGTGATTTACACGCCCACTGCCAACGCGGATTCTGTGGCGGAAATGACGGTGGGACTGTTCCTGGCCCTGGAGCGTGGCATTGTGGAGGCTAACTTCAAATGCCGCCGGGGCGAGTTCAAGACCATTGCCCCCCGGAATTTTATGGGTACGGAGATCATGGGAAAAACCTTAGGTCAGATCGGCATGGGCAACATCGCTCAGCGGATTGCCCACATCATGAGCGCCGGGTTCGGTGCAAAGGTTCTTGGATATGATCCTTTCATTCCGGCAGAGGAGGCCGCCCGGCGCGGTTTTGAAAAGGTAGAGACACTTGAGGAACTTCTGGAGCGGTCCGATATGGTGAATATCAATGTGCCCCTGGTCAAGAGCACGGAGAACATGATCTCCGGTGACCTTTTCAACCATTTCAAGAAGGGCGCCGTGTTCGTCAATGCAGCTCGGGGCGCAGTGATCAATGAGGACGACCTGTATGATGCCCTGGTAAGTGGAAAGCTCAAGGCTGCCGCCTGCGATACCTTTGTAAACGAGCCCCCCACCGGCGAGAACAAGCTGCTGCAGCTGGAAAACTTCAGCGCCACACCTCACCTGGGCGGCAATACGGAGGACGCGCTGCGCAAGGCCGGCACGGAGGTCGTCGATGAGACGCTGAATGTGCTGGCAGGGAAGGCCCCCATTCATCCGGTTCCGTAAAAACAAAACAGTAGGAGGAGAATGATACCATGGAAATTTCCGCTGGTAATGTTTTTTCCGTCGCGGTAGACGACCTTGCACTATTGCTTGTATTCCTGCTGATCGGTCTGGTTCTGCGCCAGCTGATCAAGCCACTGCAGAAACTGTTCCTGCCAGCCGGTCTGGTGGGCGGTGCCCTAGCCCTGATTCTGGGTCCCCAGGTGCTGGGCGTTATTGATATTCCCTCCACCTGGTCCGGTATGGCAACGCCTATGATCAATGTGGTGCTGACTTGCACCATGTTTGGCACAGTGCTCAACGCCGGTAAAATCAAGAGCTATGCCGGCGCCATCAATCTGATCATTCTTACTTATTTTGCCCAGATGGTTGTGGGAACCTTGGTGGGTATAGGCCTCAGTAAGGTTTGGACGGACCTGCCGTACAGCTGGGGTGTGATGAGCGTCTTTACTTACTGGGGCGGCCATGGAGCGGCAACCACCGCCGGCACGCTGTTCGAAGATTTAGGTGTTGACGGTATGCTGAGCCTGGGCATTATTCTGGCAACCCTAGGCTTGATCGTTGCTATGGTGGCAGGTATGGCGGTGGTCAACTTTGGCGTTCGCAAGGGTTGGGCCACCAATCTAATTAAAAAACCTGTGGGTGAGAAGGTGACCATCAGTGCTCTGATTCCGAAGGAGCAGCAGAAGCCTCTGGGACACGCAACGGTTTCCTCTGATGCAGTTAATGGCCTGGCATTGCAGCTTTGCTTCGTGCTGCTGAGCATGTGGCTGGGCAAGGTGATCTTCAAGGGCCTTGCCAAGGTCCCCGTAGAGCCGGTGGCCTCCGTTATGGGTATGATCCCCTCTCTGCTTTACGGCATTGTGGGCGCGGCCATCGTCTGGGCCATTATGTGCAAAACGCATCTGGACGGCTATGCGGACAAAGAGGCAGTGGACAACATCTCCGGTGTTGCTCTGGAGATCTGCATCTGCTCTGCTACTGCAACCCTGAACCTGGAGCTGTTCGCCTCCTTCCTGGCGCCCATCCTGATTCACATGGTATGCATTATTGCCCTGATGACGTTCATCTGTGTGTTCTTGGTCCGCCGCTGGCTCAAGAAAGACTGGTTTGAGCTGTGTCTGATGGCCTTCGGCCAGGGCCATGGCTCCACCCCCAGCGGCCTGGCACTGGCCCGCTGCGTGGACCCCGACCATAAGTCCTCCAGCTGGGAGGCTTTCGGCGTGGCGCTGGGCTGCGTCACTCCTATTACCTCGGCACTTGCAGCACTGCTTCCAATTCTGGCAGTGCAGTCCCAGTGGATCCCGGTGGGCATCGGCGCTGCAGTGACCATTGCGTGCCTGCTGTTCGGTGAACTGGTGATCCGGCGCAAGAGCTGAGCCTTATTCAATTATAATTTGCCAGGGGCGGAGACGCCTCCGCGTCTTCGCCCCGCACACTCATGGAAAAGAAGGCGGCTATGGATAAACAGATACACTATGGATGGTTGATCTGCCTTTCCTGCACGCTGTTGATGGTCTGCACCATGGGGTTTTGCAACGGTGTGTTTCCCGTATATCTCCCCTTTCTGGAACAGCAGGGGATGTCCGGCGCACAGACGTCGGCACTTCTCTCCATCCGCTGTCTGTTTGGAATCGCGGGGATGCTGCTGTCGGAACCGTTTTATCGTAGAATTTCCATGCGGACGGGCCTGACGATTGCCTGCGGAATCACCGCCGGCGCATTTTTCCTCTACGGTACCGCCCAGGCAACCTGGATGTATGATTTGGCTGCTGCTGCCAGCGGAATCGGCTACGGCCTCGGAACGATGGTCCCGGTGGGAATTTTGATGAAACGCTGGTTCAATAAACGGCGCGGTATCGCCGTGGGAATTTGCGCCGCAGGATCCGGCATCAGCATCACCCTGTTTTCCCCGCTGATTACGGGAATCATTGAATCCCGGGGTATCTCAACTGCCTTTTTCTTTCAGACGATTTTCATCACGGTGGTTGGGCTGCTGCTGTTTGCCCTGGTACGGGATTTTCCAGCATCCATGGGCCTGGAGCCCTATGGTGGAAGGACCTGTGAGCAGCCCCAGCAGGTGCGGTCCGATGGGGGACGGCGGTCCGGAGCAGCGGGCGTTCTGATCAGCTGCTTTTTGATTGGTGCGGTAGCCACCTCGGCGCCCGGGCACTTTTCTGCCCACTTTGTGGCGCAGGGATATGAGATGGGGCTGGTCTCCCTGGCAGTGTCTGCGTTCGGACTGTCCCTGACTCTAGGAAAGCTGGCCTGCGGGGAACTGATCGATGTACTGGGCGGGCGGAATGGTCCGCTGGTGCTGTTTTCCGCTGCGCTGGCCGGCTGCATCCTCTGTTATATGGCAGATGGTATCCACGGATGGATTCTGTTTGCGGCCCTTATCCTGTTGGGAGCCGGTATGGCACCCGCTACCGTGGGCATTCCCCTCTGGGCAGGGGATTTCGCTGGCGGGACAGAGTACCTGCGGGTTTTGAAATGGCTGCAGGTATCCTATGCCGCCGGCGGCATGGTGCTGACGATCGTGCCTGGCTTGATCTTTGATCATACAGGCAGCTATTGTCTGGCTTATATCATGATGGCCGCTTTTTTGACTGCGGCTATGGGCTTTCTTTGGCGTGCTTATGAGATCCAAAAAAAGCACAGAACACATTAAGGAGGATTTTTTCATGAATCTGTTTGATAATACCCTTCGTGACGGCGGCAACGTGGTGGGCCACGGTTTCTCTCTGGAACTGACTGAGAGCATGATCCGGGGACTGTTGAACGCCGGCATTCTGGACATCGAGCTGGGAAACTGCAAGGGCCTGGCCGCCTATGAGCAGGTGGGCGCCACCAAGGCTCCCAGCGATGAGGAATATTTCGAGGTTCTCAAGCCGTATCTCCCCAAGGGGCGTATCGGCATGTTCATGCTGGCCAAGTGTGCCAATGCGGAGAAGGTAAAGGATGCGGCGGTTGCAGGTCTGCACTTCCTGCGGGTAGGCGCCAACGCCGGTGACGGTAAGGGCTCTCTAGAGGCCGTCCGTATGGTGAAGGAAGCCGGACTCATCTGCCGCTACTCTCTGATGAAGGCTTATGTGTCCACGCCTGAGGAACTGGCTACGGAGGCAAAGATGCTTCAGGATGCCGGTGTGGACAAGATCACCATCATGGACTCTGCCGGCACCATGTTCCCCGCGGATGCGACGGCATACGTCACCGCGCTGAAGAAGGCCCTTTCCATTCCCGTGGGTTTCCACGGCCACAGCAACCTGGGGCTCTCCCAGGCCAACGCCCTTGCGGCAGTGGCCGCCGGTGCTGATGAGATTGACTGCGGTCTGCTGGGAATGGCCCGCAGTGCCGGAAACTGCGCCACGGAGCTGGCTGCCGCCACGCTGAAGAAAGAGGGATATCTCCAGGATGTGGATCTGTACGGCCTGCTGGACTACCTGGATCAGGAGCTGATCCCCGCTATGGCGACCTACGGCTATCATGTAGCTGTCAATCCCACGGACCTGATGCTGGGTCTGGCTGGCTGCCACTCCAACTTCCTGCCTATGTTTCGGAACGTTGCGGAAGAGGAAGGGGTTTCCTTGCTGAAGCTGATTGCGGACGTCTCCGCTATCGACCGCAAGAATCCGCCGGAGTCCCTACTCCGTGAGGTTGCTAGAAAGCTGAAGGCATAATAGTCAGACTACTATTTGACTACTATCTGAAAAAACCCCGGAGGCATTGAGCTGCAATGCCTCCGGGGTTTTTCTGTAATTCTCTGCAAATCTGTCCGAAATCCACAAAATCACTGGGGCCCAACGGTTTTCCGTTTGACCGCCTGATGA
>ERZ827037.2321-NODE-2321-length-16425-cov-10.214600_pt1 | contig 16425 bp, 12 predicted proteins | sample MGYA00519924_ERZ827037 | MGnify/ENA primary metagenome ERZ827037 (study PRJEB31778, sample SAMEA3449250) | human gut metagenome | biome: human gut; feature: human-associated habitat; material: faeces | place: United Kingdom | collected 2010/2012 ...
CAATGGACGTTTAGTCCAAAAAAATATGAGGTTCATTTGAACCTCATAGGAAATATTATAATTCGTTAATTACACGATATGCTTCTGCTGTTGCATCTAGAATTCTTCTAGGTGATGAAGCATCTCCTACAACTTTTACATCATATTTTTTAGATAATTCTTCAGCAAGTTCATTTCTTGATTTATATCCAGCTGCAATAACAACATAATCACATGAAACAGTTGTATTTGATAAAACAACTTCATGATTTTTAATTTCTTTTACTGTTTCACTTGTTTTTACATCTACTTGATACTCAGCAAGTTTTGCAAACATATGTCCAATAAATGTAGCTCCAATACCATCAGCAATATTATCTTTCATTTCTACTAATGTAACATGAGCTCCCTGATTTCCTAAATACTTACAAGTTTCAGTTCCTACTAAGCCGCCACCAATAACGACAACATTTCCTTTTAATTCTTTTTGATTTTCTAGTACATCTTCTGCTTGTAAAACAAATTCTTGTTCAATTCCTTGAATTGGTGGAACAATTTGTTTTGAACCAGTTGCTAGAATAATTGTATCAGCATCAAATTCATCATCAGCTTTTACTTCTTTATTGATAACTTCAATATTATATTTTTTCATTTGAGATACTAAATAACGATCAAACATCATAAATGTATCTTTTTCAGGTGGTGTAGATAGTGCTTTAAATTTTCCACCTAATTCACCTTTTTCATAAACAGTAACTTTCATACCTCTTTGAGCAGCTGTAATTGCTGCTTCCATTCCGGCAGAACCAGCACCAATAATTGCTACTTTTTTATCAGATTTTCCTTTTAACTTACAAGTTAACTCTTCACCAGCTACAGGATTGACCATACAATGTGCAGGCATTCCTCCAAGTACACGATCAATACATCCTTGGTTACATGCAATACAATAACGAATATTATCATAATCATGTGCTTTAATTTTATCTATTAATAACGGATCAGCAATTAAACCTCTACCAATAGCAACAATATCTGCTTCATCATTTTCAACAATATTTTCAATTAAATGTGCATCATTTAATCTTGCTGCAACAATAACAGGAATATCAATTTCTGCTTTTAATTCTTTAGCAAAAGGTATAATAAATCCTTGAGGAATAAACATTGGTTGAATTGCATATTCAACAGCATCATAACATCCTGCTGATAAAGAAATAGAAGCTACACCCATTTCTTTAGCTACATGACAAACTGTTTTTACCTCTTCAAATTTCATTCCATCATCTACATATTCATCAACACTTACACGAATTTGTACAGGCACTTCTCCATTAACTTCATCAATAACAGTTTTTAAAACATCCATTGGATATTTGATTCTGTTTTCAAAACTTCCACCATATTCATCTGTTCGATGATTTGTATGAGTTGACATAAATGAATGTAGTAAATATCCATGAGCAAAATGAACTTCTACAATATCATATCCTGCTTCAATAGACCATCTCGCAGCTTGTCTAAATTGTTCTTTAATACGATCCATTTGTTCATGAGTAATTTCTTTTGGATGATTTTGTAAAATTCCACAAGGAATTGCTGAAGGTACTAATGGATCTAATCCAGTAATGGCTTCACTGGCTTGTCTACCAGCATGATATAATTGTGCAGCCACTAAAGAACCTTTACTATGAATAGCATCTACTAATCTTTTATGACCAGCTACTTGTTTTTCATCAAATAATGATAATTGAGTTGGTAATCCTCTTCCTTCTGGTGAAACACCAATAGAGCCTGGCATAATCATCGCAATATTATGTTGTGCTCTTTCTTCAAAGAAAGCGATGATACGGTCTGTTACTTCACCTGTTCCTACTGCGGCCATCCCGTTTTCCATAGGGGCCATGATAACTCTGTTTTTGAGTTCTACATTTCCAATTTTAATTGGTTCAAATAATTTCATTCCTTTTTCCTCCTTATATTCGTTAACGAATATAAAATTAAAAAAATATAAATTCGCTAACGAATTTATATTCATGATAACACTTTCACATAATACATACAATACTATTTTAATAAGTTTTGTGAATATTCATTAATAAACGTATTAAAATCAGGATTCTTTCCTTGATGAATCTCATCCACTAATTCCTTCATTAAAGATAAAACACGAACAACATCCTCTTCCTCTTTATCCTTAAACAATCCCATATATTCAATACATTCCTTCGTATTCGTACTTTCATCAATCTTTTTATAACCTTCTTCAGTTAAATAAATACGAATCAAACGACTTCCTTCATCTTTTCTTTTTTCAACAAGCCCTTTTTTCTCTAAACGACTAATCAATGCAGAAGTTGTACTCTTATTCCATATAGCAATATTTCCTAATTCCTCTAAAGTCAAACCATCTTGAACATGTAATAACCATAAAGCATGTTGTTGAGCATAAGAAATCCCACATAACTTAGCTTCCTTATCCCAATCTTTCTCTAACTGCATATACATAGCACGAGCAAGATTTAAAAATATATTAAAATAATAATCATTCTTTTGTCTATTTAGCATCTTAATCACCTTTTTGTTTATCTTAACATATAACCTATATCTAGATAAACAAAAAAGATGAATCATTAAAAATATTTAATACATAACTTTTCTAATAATTCACCTAAATAATATAAAGAAACATATCCTGTATTCAAAGAATTGTCTATTCCATATTTATAATAAATATCAACTTTTTCTTTTATAGCTCCACATTCATCTTGACTTATATAAATAATCTTTGCACCTTGTTGATAAGCATGTTCAAGTGCTTCTTGATAATGAAAGAATCCTTTACTTACATTTACAATTACTACAACAGAATGTTTATTAAAAAAATAATTTCTAATTTTTTTAGTCTCATTTATTTTAAACAAATAGGCACATTTCCCTTGTGTTAATAAATGAAGTTGTAATAAAAGAAATTCATCTAAATCATGCTCATCTCCAATAAAAGTTATATCTTCACTTTCTTTAAAAGATTTTACCATTTGTACTAACAAATCCAAATTTAAGTTTTCTTTTGTAGCTTTTAAATTATTCATACACTGTTGATACAATAAATCACTTATCTCTTGATCATCTTTAGATAAAATATCTTTAGAAAGCATTAATTTCAAATTATATCCTAATAAAGTAGTTTGCATTGATAATAAATTTCTAAATTGTTGATAACTTTCAAAATTATATTTTCTAATAAATCTAGAAAGACTTGCTTTAGAAATATTTGCTTCTTCTGCTAACTGATTGCTTGATGGAAATGTTTCTTTACCAATATGTTGAAAAACACATTGTATAATATTGTAATCATTGCTATTCATTGCTTCTGTATTACATCTTTGTACAAATTCTAGAAATTTATTTAATATATCTTTATTCATCATTAACACCTCAATTAATTCTACAACAAAATAAAGAAATAGAACAATCACATGTTCTATTTCTAACATATTTTATTTTAAATATATTCTCTTTCTTAAAACAAAATATCCACTCATAAACATTAATGCTGTATATTCTACCAAAGAGGTATTATCTCCTGTTTTTACTGAAGTACTTGTCTTATTTGTCTTATTTGTCTTATTTTGAGCAACCACTTTATTAATAACTTCAAATTCACCATTAGCTTCTCCATTTAAAGCTACACATCTCACATTATGTTTTCCAACACCTAAATTAGATGTAAATTCTTTAGATAATTTAAACATAACATATCCATTTTCATCTACTTCATAATCCATAGAAACCATTTGTTCATCTATGAATAAATCTTTATATTTTGTTGTTGGAATATTTGTTTTAATAATAAACTCTTCTCCTTTAGTTACTTTAGTATCTATTGTCAAATGATATGTCACTGTTTCAGGATTCCATAAAATATCTTTTGCAAAAGTTGTAAACGCTCCTCTCCATGTATTCCAATCATGCGCTCCATTTTGTTTTTCAAAAGTATATTTAATACCACATTTATCCAATTGAGGCATATAGAAATCAACTAAAGAAGCCTTAAATATAGAATTAATCAAACCAAAATCAACTGTTCCTGCAGATAAATAAATTTTCTTTGTTTTCAACTTAGCAATCAATTCATCTGTAAAAGCACTTTCTTCAACTTGAGCAGCAGCAGAAACAATTCCAAATGCACCAAAACTATCTGGTTCTAATTCCATAACCGTGCTTGAAGCTACACCACCAGCAGACAAACCTAAATAAGCACGATCATCTGCTTTTCTAGAAACTTTAAAATTATTTTCAATAAAAGGAATAACATTATTAACAACATCATCTGCCAAAATCTTATTAGATGATGTATTAAACCCAGTACCATTAAAATGAGAATTATTTAAAGAAACAACAACACAATCAGCTAACTTACCTTCTGCAACTAGATTTTCAACAATATTTCCTGCTGAACCTAATTGTGTCCATTCAGTTTCATTACCACCATTACCATGTGCTAAATAAATAGTCTTATAATCTTGACCATTTTCATAACCAGCTGGTAAATAAACACCTACTTCATTACTTGTACCATCATATGCAGTATAAGTTTCATAAACTTGTTTACCTGTTCTTTGACTAGGGTAAATATATTCTTGACCTTTTAAAGCGTCGCTTTTATCTCCTACATAGAAATAAGACCAAGTTGCATCATGTCCATTGATGCTATTACTCTTCGATGGATTAGCTGGATCTTGAACAACTTCTGCCGTTCCATCACTATATGTAACATAGTAACCATAAAAATATTCTGTTGATGGTAATGGTAATGTTACAGAATAAATTTGGTTATCTTCTTTCATATCATATAAAATATAACCTCCATTATATTTAACATCTGTTCGATCTTTGTTACCACAACCACCAGTTGGATACATTCCATCTTGATATTCATAAGCAGTATACCAATTAATACCACTATTACTTCCTTTGTTTTCTTCATATAAATGATCATCTGATTCCTTTATAAATTGAAAACCACCTTCTAATTGAACATTATCTACTTCTTTAGAAAGATTAGAAGCATCAAAAACAAATGTAGCCTGATACTTTGCATCACTTAATCCAGTTGTATTCTTATCAACACTAACACCTTCATTAGAAGCAAAGACTACTCCTGTAAAAGAAGTTAACATTGATAGAAGTAATGCAAAACAAACGCCTAACTTCACAAACAATTTCTTCATTTTCTTCTTCCTCCTTGTTACTATTATAACAAATATGCGCTTAAAATGTATACGCTTACAAACGTAACTAAGTTTCATAAAATGAAACTTAAAAAAGATTAGAAGAAATTTATAATTATTGAAAGTATTTTTTAGTATATTAATAGATATTCTATAAATTAGTGTAGCAATATGATTAATAATTTCTTATCTTGTTATCTAAATATTATTTAGTAAATTTTTTTAAGCATTATTTTCAATTTGAATATTATTAATCTAAATAATAATAAATATTATAACACAACAATGAAATCAAAAACTGAATACTGTTCTTTTCAAATCCATGATGTCCTATATTATCTCCCCTCCCTTTAAGATCATCTTTCAATTTTTTGGGACTTTTTCTATCTTCACATGTTTTTTTATATTCGTGAGTCTGTAGATCATTTTTTCATAATAAGGCATATTATTTTTATAACTTGCATAATCAATGTCACCTTCTTCTTATTGCTGTGACACAAGGTCATGTACTTTTATATAATTCTTATCTCTAACACATAGTACTTGATATTTTCATTATTCATATAATCAAAAAAATTTTTCATTATAAAAGACAATAGTATCTCTAAATTATGTTGTTTTTCGTTTTTGTCCAAATGTGAAAGCACTCCTTCTAATTCATTTAGGAAGTTGTTTAAAAAATAAACAGACCTAGTTCTAAAGTTAGAACTTAATAAAATCTTTTTATTGTATTTATTAACATTCTAAACTGATACATAATATAAATTCAAAATATTTTATCTTTGACTAATTATCACAAAATTACTCTAAATACTTTATATATAGCCATTTTTTCAAATAATATACATATTAATAACTAACATCTTTAAGTTTTGTATCGTCAATATTTAGAACGTTCTAACAAAAAAGAGAACAACAAATTAGGCTATTTTAATTGTTCTCTTTGTTATTCAATTTCTCATAAGAATTAGGTTACCCCCTAAAGTGCCCCCTAACTTTCAGCCAGATTTCTTAAACTTCCAAAGTTATTCTATAAATAATTTTGCTTTTTTCCCTAAATTATTTGGCGGTCCTAAAATATAGATTATCAAAAATATTACTTGTTTATATTATGTTGGTAGCTCCTTTATTTGTTGATCATTTAACATTATAAAAGAGCCTTTTAAATAACAGACTTAAAACAGCTTAAAAATAAATATTTATAATATTTTTGGACTTTTGTTATTTTCTCATGAATAATTAAGATTTAAATATTCTTTTATATACGCATCATTCATTTTTTAATACCATTTTCCTTAAAAATTATAAATTATCTTTATAGTTATTTATAATATTCATACAATGATTAAATAAAATATTATTATTTATAACTATAATATATAACTCATCTTTTGCTCTTGTGATTGCTTGGTACAGCATACGTGCGCCATAATTGCCAGAATTCCAAGTTCCTGCCTCTAATCTATTATTTTTATATTTAAAATTCTCATCTATTATAACTACAACTTTTTCAAATTCTTGTCCTATGACCTCATGAGAATTACCTAAGGCTACACCATTTAAACACATAAATCTTGATGAATGATATATGCTTGGTGTATAATTGATAAAATTCCAACCTTGTTCCTTTAGATAATTTAAAAAATGTTAAGATTGTTCATATGTTTTAAACTTTGTTAAATATATATTCTTATAATTTTGATTGATATGTCTATGTGAAAGATCAAATAAACTGTCAACAAAATAATAGACTTCTTTATTAGCACGTATTCTACCTTTTATTTTAAATTTTTTATTCACATAGTTATCTATAATTTCTAATGAATGGGAATTTTTTTCTTTATAATTCATAATTTGCACAGGATCATATGAAAAAATCACTTTTATGTTATTTTTATTTATTTCCTCTATAATTAAATTTAATTGATTTTCATCAATTCTTTGTACCTCATCAAATACAAGAATATCTATATATGCGTATTGAATAATTTTATAATTTTTAATTGGATAAATTTTCCATCCTCTATCATTTAATGTAATATGCCCTGCATCTAGTTTTCCACAATGAATAATAACTACTTGCTTGTTATTTTTTTTATATTCTTTTGCTAAATCATAAACCAATAGTGTTTTTCCACACCCTGCAGGTCCCGTAACACTTACTGATTTTGGAATTCTATCATTTAATATTTTCAAAATATCTTTTTTATATTAACTTGTTGATCTGTCAAAAAATACTCATTATTTAAGAATTCTGCTGTTTTATTAAATGGAGATACTAAAAATTGTGATGGTTCAAACAAAGAATCAATGTTTTTATCAATTAATTCTTGTTGATTCAATAAAATAGATTTTAAATCTTCAAATTTTATTTTTTGTAAAACATTTCCCTCATAATAATATCTATAAAGTATTTTACTATTTGTAACATAGCATAATGTATATACTTTCCTATTTAATGACTTTAAATAATAATTATTTTGACCTAATTGTTTTTTTATTCTTTCTTCAATTGCCTCCTCCTTTAATTCTATATTTACAATACTATTTTTACCTATTCTTAATAAATCGAATTCTTTTGAAATTTGTGGTATGTAATAATTCCAAAAATAAAAATCATATAATTCAAAATCATTAAATTTCGAAACTAAAACAAATTTTTTAAGTCCCTCTTCTTCTCGTTCTCTAATATTCTTTTTTCTCGACGTGATTCGCATTCATTATACTTTACTAAATCACTCTCTTTTAATCCTTTACATGTCATACAATGTGTAAGTATGTTAATTGTTCTCATTATAAATACCTCATTTTTTTAAATTTTATAGTTAGTCTCTATTTTTTTAAGCTAGTTTAAACTCTACAAACTGTATTCTTTCCATACCTGTTTAGTGTATTATGGAATCTCTACCAAACATGTCGATTAATAAAATAATCATTTGTTCATATATTGATTGTGATAAAAAATAAAAATTCATAAAACATTTTCATTTTAAAAAAATTTAGTTAAGCTTCTATTTTCGACTAGTCTTATATTATTTATTAAATTTCTTTTCATTATACTCTACTATATTTTTTGTTATCAAAAAAACATGCCAATTTCTTACTAAAAATATGTATATCTTGTTGATAACTTATGGTACAAGTCAAAAACATATCCTACTTATTAAAATACCTTTATTCATTAACTCTCTACCTACTTTTATTTATAAATTTAACCATTATTTTATCCATTCTAATGGTATTAATTTTTCATTATCATGCCATACACATACTTCATTAATACCTGATATATCACCATATATTGAAGAATCCGCGTGTTCCAATACAATAATTTGTAGATTACCTATAGTAGATATGCACTTTGCCATAGTATCAAATAAACTCTTCACTGCTTCTTTATCAGTATCTTTTAATATTTTTTTATCATTATTTGTATTAGAGTCATGTGGAAAATAAACTTGACTAGGCTGATCAAATATAACAAAATTAGGTACAACAGACGTAATAGTTGAAAAATATTTCTGTAATCCTAATAGTGTTGAAATGTGATATGCCAACCAATTAGACCCACTTCCTATTTCCCACAAATAATCTTGCCTACCATCTTTTCTATCAACTTGAACAGTTAAATTCTTATAATCTAACCTAAATTGATCATTTGGACATTCAACATCCATCATCTTTACAAGTTCCATTTGGTAAATAGATATTTTATTTATTACATTCTTAATTCTAATTTTTATTGCTTCCTCACTTACAATAATTTCTAAATTTTTAATTTTTCTAGACAATTTATCTATTTCTTTTTGTAGTTCACCATCTGTGCTCATCGTTTTTACTGTTTCTATTGCATATTCTATTTTTCCTAAAATTCTAGATATACCTTCTAATGTATATCTAGAATCATTTTGTTTTTTATTTTCTTCTATTCTTATTCTTTTTTGAACATCCGCTAATTTGTTAGATAAATATTCTATTTTTTCTTTTACGATAACATACTCTCTTTCAAAAGATGCTGGTATAGCTTCTACTTCTTTTTTTCTCATTTTTGTTTCTTCTAATCTTTTTAAATAAAAATTTCTAAGACCATCATCTGACAATTTTTGTTGACATAGTGGACATAATTTATTCTTTTTAGCCTTTTTATTTAACCATTCAGTAATATTTAACCTTTCTACTTGTATTGAGAGTTCATTTCTATAATTAGACACGGTACTCATTAAATTTGTCATTTCAATATATCGCCTTTTATATGTAGTTAATTCCATAGAAATTTTATTTTCTTCTTCTCTTAATTCAACAATTTCTTTAGATGCTTGTAATATATTATCTGCATTTATTCTTTTTTCTTCAGTATTTTCTTTAACAAGTTTTTGAAGTACTTCTAATTGTGAATTAAAACTTAAATTTCTACAAATTTCATCTAATAACCCTAATTCTATCGCCATAGATGTCCAAGATTGAATTTCTGATTCCCATTTTGTTGATAATTCACTTAATTTTTGAAGTTCCTTTTCTTTTCTTTTTAAAGTTTTTTTTAAATTTATTAATTCTTGTTGTGATGCTAATAATTCAGGTGTAACAACTCCCAAGATATATGGGAAAATACTAATAAGTTTATTCCTATTTTCCATCTTATCAGTTCTATAAAATAATATATTTGCATTTGCAACAACATTTTGTGGCTGAAAACAAAAAGACATCATGTCTCGAAATGAAGGTCTATTATCATAAAAATTATTTTCTATTTTCAAAAAACTTATTTTAGAATATTCATCTAAAAAATGTTTAACAGCGTCACAAGTTGTGTTTTTTTCTGGAATATCAGGTATTTTTATTTCAGAATTTTGAATCATCATCATTTCAGATGTTGATTTTTTCTTTCCAGGTTCTTTCCTTGCTAATAATAATTGACCCTTATCTAATTTTATCACTATTCCAAACCAACTACATGCACTTCTTATTGTTTGTGTTGGAATATAACATTTACTGCTAGCTAAACAATAATCTATAATAGGAATAATGGCAGATTTTCCTGTCCTTGAATCTCCAGTAATAACATTAACAGTATTTAATTTAAAATCTATTACTTTATATGGATATTGTCCATTTTTAGGCCATAGTATTAACTTTTTTATTTGAAATTTCATTTTAAAACCTCACTTTCAATATTTCTTCTATACTAGCTAAATTTATTTCCGAACACCATTGTCCAAGTTTTTGTGCATCCTCACTCATTTTAATTACATCATATGATTCTTTTTTTCTTTTTTTTAATTCCAATGGAAAAACTGTATTATCTTCTACATTCATAGAAATCAACCCAGCTTTCATTGCTTCTGATAAAGAATTTATTGTTAAACTTTGCATGTTTTTTATATCATTATGTAAATTACTGATTAAATCATTTTTCAAAACATCTGTATTTAAAAATTTATCTACCATCATTATTAATCCTGAACTTTTATTTGTGGATCTAATTAATTTTGAAATATCTTCTCTCATAACCATTGGTAATACAATGAATAATTCTTCTAAAGGCGAACCCTTATTTTTTTTAGAATAATATCCTAATACAAAATACCATAAAAGAAACGCCCCTAACATAGGATTTCTCATATTATCATAATCTTTATTTATCATCATCTTCTCCTAAAATTTTTAAATATTCTGGATGCCATCCAATTATCTTTTGATCTGATAACTCATGATAACATCCACTCATAACCTTTCTTGGCATAACTACTACGCTGTTTGTAATTTCGTATTCTTGACATTCCCAATATAAATATTGACCTTTTTTTACATCTTCATATTCTGCATGATCCAATTCTGTCTTCCTTTTTTTTATCTTCCATTGATCCTTTAAATCATTATTATATTCATCAAGTATTTCTTCATTAATATTTCCTGCTTTAGCCATTATTGATTTATTGCAACATGCAGTTAAATAATCTGTTATTGCTTCTAAACAATCATCCTCACTTAAATTTATAATTTTTAGTTGTTTAATATAAATTTTATCTTTATTTGATTCTACTAATATATCTTCTTTTGTAGGTTTATCTATAATGCTAACATATCTATCTTGATTAATTTTTTTTTGAAATATTACAAGCTTGTTATTAAATTCTGTTTTAGTTATTTGCATAACTTTTCCTTGTTCTACTTGAATTGAGGTTATTCTATCTATCCATCCTAATATCTTATCAAAAGCAAATTCTTGTATTTCTACCGGCAAGTATGTTTTTGCACAAAAATCATCATATATTTTTTGTGTATGGCTTTTATCCATTACAACTAAGTTAAATTTTTCAATAATATATATTGCATAATTTTTGTATTTTTCATTAAAAAAAGTTCTAACATATGTTTCAATTGTTTTATTATTTTTTTTATACATTCCTCTTTCATCAAAAAACATATTTCTTATTTTATTATAAGATTTATCTGCATTGCTTTTATCATTTGCATTTATCATCAAATCAGTAACTTCACTTCTTTTATTTGTATTAATTACTAATGTAAACAACGCTGATCCCATTTCAAGTTCATTTTCAATTAATGCATTTAACCAATTGTATAAAGTTTTCCATAAGTCAACTGACATATTTGAAATGGGATTTCTACTTGATAAAGCACTTTTTGTTTGAATTGCTTTTTTTGTCATATCATTTTCTACACCGACATCATCAAATTTTTCTACACTTACAGTGCAATCTTTTTCACAATTTAATAATTCATAAAGCATTTGTCGAACTTGTAAACCATATCCATAAAGATTTTCCGCAGCATGAGTATTATCACTAACATTCTTTTTGTTTTTCATTATCTATCACCTTCTTTATTATCATAAATAACACTTTTATTATATAACTCACTCTCTTTATTTCCCATTTTCGTTCACGAACAGCTACTTTTCGTGCGTGAATGTCATGTTTTATGTGCGTTTTTTTGCATAAAAAAGTGTTACCTAGATAACTAAGTAACACTTCTAAATATTAATTTATTTATTAATCTATAGCACTAGCAGCTTTATAAGCTGTTCTAATAGCACTTGCAATATCAGCAGTTCTTTCACCAGAACAATCACCTACACATACATGAGGAATTGTAATAGATGAATCATCAAAGATATTTTTCTTTGATCCTAAAGCATTAATAATTGTATCTGCTTTGATTTGTTCATTTGCTGTATAAACAATATTATTTTCAATATGATCTACTTTTGTATTCACTAATTGTTTTACATTATGATCAGCAAAGTCTTTCATCATTAATGGTAAAACAGTTGTAGATTCACCAGCAGCAATTTTATCCATCATTTCAACAATTGTCACTTGATGACCTTTATTTGCTAGATATTCAGCAGTTTCTGCACCTACTAAACCTCCACCAATAACCACACAATCACCAGTAACTTCTTGTCCGTTTAAAACATCCCAACTTGAAACAATATTGCTGTTATCATGAGGAATTGGCATTTCCATATTATGTGCCCCTACAGCAATAATAGCATAATCATAACTATTGATATCTTTCGCTTCTTCATTTAAATGAATATCTACATTTAATGTAGGTAATACTTTTTGATAATATTCAACACTTCTTAAGATTTCATTTTTTCTTGGTGGAACAGAGGCAATATTGATTTGTCCTCCTAAATGATCTGCTTTTTCAAATAAAGTCACTGTATGTCCTTTAACAGCAGCAACTCTTGCTGCTTCTAAACCAGCAATACCTCCACCAATAACAACTACTTTTTGAGGATTATTTGTTGGTTTAATAGAAACAGTTGCTTCATTTCCGTTTTCAGCATTTAAAACACATGAAATGTATTGTCTATTTTGAATCGCATCAACGCATCCTTTATTACAGTTTAAACATTCTCTAATACATTCACCTTTTTTCACTTTTAAAGCAATATCAGGATCAGTTAATAAAGAACGTCCATAACCAATCATATCAGCATCACCATCATTTAAGATCTTTTCACCAGCTTCTACACTTACCACTCTACCTACTGTTGCTACTGGAATAGAAACAACTTCTTTAACTTTTCTAGCAACTGGTAATGTCCAATTATATGGCACATCTCCCATTGGCGGAATCGTATCACCCATATTTCCTGTATGGTTGGCTTGAGCTACTTGAATCATGTCAACGCCTACTTCTTCTAGTTTTTTCGCAAAAGCAATTCCTTCAGCTTCTTTTAAACCACCTTTACCTCTCAAACTTCCATCTTTATTTAAAGTAATAATTGGAAGTTTATATTCAATTGTTAAATCAGGTGCTGCTTCTTTAATTGCTTTAACAACTTCTAAAGCATAACGAATTCTATTTTCAAAAGAACCACCATATGCATCACTTCGATGATTTAATACTTCAGAACATAAAGAACCTAACAAACGATCGCCATGAACTTCAATCGCATCAATACCAGCAAGCATTGCTTTATGCGCACAACTCGCAATACTTTCTTTAATTTGATTTAATTGTTCAACTGTTGCTTCATTTACAAAATGTTGCATATCATGATGTAATTTAGCATACGCATCTTTCGTAAGCTTTTGTGCTAATTCAGTTTGTTTTACAGCTTCTTCTTCATTTCCTTCAGCTTTTGCTTTAGCCGCATTTTGACGAGCTATTCCTGCTTCCATAATCATTTTTCCAACACCAGGAACATCATATTCTGGATGGAAGATTTGTAAAGCCACTTTACAATCATATTGATGTAATGTATCCGCAAGTTTTTTAAAGGCTGGTATTTGTTCTTCACTATAAAGTTTTGGTGTTGGTGACGCTGTACGTACAGGAGCTACGTCACCAATAACAACATAAGAAGCTCCACCTTTCGCTAATCTTTCATAAAAACTTAAACTTCTTTGACCAATAGATCCATCTCTTTCTTCATACCCTGTTGTAAGAGGTGGAAACATAATTCTGTTTTTTAATGTCATTTTTCCTACTTGGATTGGTTCTAATAGTTTCATATTATTATATCTCCTTTGTTATTTGATATGCATTTGTAATAGCATCTTTTAATGTTCCTACTTTTTGACAATCACCAATTAAATGCGCATTTTCAATTGGTGAAGCAACTGGATTATAACCAACTGCAAAAACTAATGTATCAACATCATCTAAAACATATTCTTGATGATTCTTTTCATATTTAATAGTATTTTCATCAACATAAGTGATCTTAGAATTTAATTCAATCTTCACACCTTTTTCCATCATACGTCTTGTAAGCAATGATTTCGTTGCTCCAGATTCCCCTGTCATTAATCCTTTAGTCATTTCAATTAAAGTAATATCTCTATTTGTAGGGAATAAATCATTAATCAATGGTGCTAAATAATCTGCTGTTTCACAACCAACAGAACCACCACCAATAATTACGATCTTTCTACCTGGAAATTTTTTACCAGATAAAATATCATCAGCCGTCATTGTTTGTTTAAAGACTTTATAAGGTTCGATTTCTTTAGGTGTTGCGCCTACAGTTGTAATCACTTCATAATCTTTAAATTCATTTTCAATCATTTCTTTAGTCACTGTTGTATTTAAACGAACATCAACACCTGTTAGTTGGCTCTTCATATATTTAACTACTTTAGTAATTTCTTGTTTACCAATAGGCACACAAGCAATATTTAATTGACCACCCAAACGATCACTTTGTTCACATAAAACAACCTCATGTCCACGTTTTTTTGCGACATAAGCAGCTTCCATTCCTGCTGGTCCACCACCAACAACAAGTACTTTTTTCTTAACAGGAGCTTCATCAATTTCTTCTTTTTCAACAGCTGGATTGACTGTACAACTAATTGGTTTACCAAACATAATTCCTGTTAAACATCTTCCACAACCAATACATGGTCTAATTTCATCTGTTTTTCCTGCTTTTGCTTTGTTCGCAAATTCACTATCACATAAATTAGGACGACCAATCATACACGCATCACAAACACCATTAGCGATTAACTCATCTGCTACCCAAGGTTCGTTGATACGCGAAACTGTTGCCACTGGAATAGATACATGTTTTTTAATTTCTTCACTTGCATGTTTATGTGGTGCCGGAGCTGTTCCACTTGCTGGCATTGAACTTCCTTTTTTTATGGTATTTCCTCCAGAAACATGAATAAAGTCAACGGTTGCTTTTTCTAATTGTTTAGAAACATAGATCATATCATTAAGTGTTAAACCACCATCACTGTATTCATCTCCTGAAATACGCACATCAATGATAAAATCTCTACCACATTGTTTTCTTACTTCTTCAATAACTTCTAAAGTTAAACGTAATCTTCCATGAATATCTCCACCATATTCATCTGTTCTTTTATTATATAAAGGCGTTAAAAATCCTCCTAATAAACCATGTGCATGGGCTGCTTGGATTTCAACTCCATCTCCCCCTGCTTTTTTAAAACGTAAAGCAGCTTCACCAAATTGTTTAACAATTACTTTTAATTCTTCTTTTGTTACTTCTCGAGGGGCACTTTTAGCATAATATGGTCCTACATTTGAAGGAGCAATCAATTGTGGTGTCCCAGGAATTGGAAAAGCCATATAAGCTGGATGAAAGAGTTGTGATAAGATTTTAGTATCATATCGATGTACTGCATCTACAAGTTTTTTCCATCCAGGAATATAAGAATCATCATAGATTGACATATCTCCTGGTAAATATGTATATGTAGGTTCTACAGTTGTAACTTCAGTTACAATAAGTCCTACTCCACCTTTTGCTCTAGCTGCATAGTGCTTTACTAACGCATCTGTTACATAACCTTTATCTGCAAGATTAGTTGATAAAGGTGGCATAAAAATACGATTTTTTACTGTTGTATTTCCTATTTTAATAGGTGTAAATAAATGTTCATAAGTATTCATAATACGTCTCCTTTTTCCTCATGTTTATTTTATCACAAGCATTTTCCAAAAACGTTATCATTTCTAGCTATTTACATCTATTTTTTGTCATCAAAAATAAAAGCAAGGACAAAATATCGTCCTTACCAGCAAATACCATTAAGCTTCAAAATATTTTTTTATTTCTAAAACTTCATCTTCAGAAACTTTTAACAATTCAACTGCTTTTGAAAACGAAATACTTAAGCTATTCATCAAATTTGTTATTAATTCAATATTTTTCTTTCTTCTTTCCAATTTTTGTCCTTGTTCAAGCCCCATAGAA
>ERZ827037.2326-NODE-2326-length-16391-cov-4.250857_pt1 | contig 16391 bp, 17 predicted proteins | sample MGYA00519924_ERZ827037 | MGnify/ENA primary metagenome ERZ827037 (study PRJEB31778, sample SAMEA3449250) | human gut metagenome | biome: human gut; feature: human-associated habitat; material: faeces | place: United Kingdom | collected 2010/2012 ...
AGAGCGTCAGACTCCGGAAAATTCCGGGCCTGGTTCTCCTGGCGCAGATGCTGAATCCGGCGGCGCGTCAGCCGCACCCGCCGCATCAGCCGGCGGACCTGGATGGAGAGGAAGTTGGCTGCTTCCCGCCGACGGGCGGGAACCGTCTCCTCTCTGCGGTCCTCAATGGCAGAGGCAGCCTTTTGGAGCGCGGTCCGCGCTTCCCGGGCCGGGGCCCGATCCCCGCTCCGCTTCTCTCTATGTTTCTGACGATTGTTCTCTTCCATAAATCTCCTCGCAGAATTGCAAAAGAAACAAAATAGTTACAATTTGTTACCACCGCTTATAATACCTCTTTTTCAGAACTGCGTCAACCCCCAATTTTGTTCAAAAACCGTTCATTTTTAAGGTTTTGACAAGGATTTCACACTCTTCACCGACTAGATTGGTACTTTTCCCCGATTTAGTAAATGTGTGCAGGCCGACTTTAGAATTTTTTATGCGACCTGTGGCTTTTTTTCATTGACCCCAGCGGTTAAGCGTGTATAATGAAGGCAGAATCACTCGTTTTGGAGGAAAAGGAAATGTTTGAGTTTCTCATCAACAAGCTAAAGGCTCATCCCCGCAAAATCGTGTTCACTGAGGGCACCGATCCCCGCATTCTGGAAGCTTCCGCCCGTCTGCTGTCCGGTACCTTCCTGACCCCCGTTCTGGTGGGCAATCCCGATGAGGTCCAGGCCGCTGCCGAGGAGATCGGCTTCAACATCCGCGGCGCCGAGATCGTCGATCCCGCCAACTTCGCCGACATGGACAAGATGGTCGCTACCATGGTGGAGCTGCGCAAGGGCAAGATGACCGAGGACCAGTGCCGCGCCGCTCTGATGCAGGCCAACTACTTCGGCACCATGCTGGTGAAGATGGGTTACGCGGACGCTCTGCTGGGCGGCGCCACCTACTCCACTGCCGATACCGTCCGTCCCGCTCTGCAGCTGATCAAGACCAAGCCCGGCAGCAAGATCGTCTCCTCCTGCTTCATTCTGGTCCGTCCCTCCGCTACCGGTGACCGCGAGGTCCTGGCCATGGGCGACTGCGCCATCAACATCAAGCCCACCGAGGACGAGCTGGTGGAAATCGCCCTGGAGACCGCCGACACCGCTAAGGTCTTCGGCATCGATCCCAAGGTCGCCTTCCTGAGCTACTCCACCCTGGGCTCCGGCAAGGGCGAGGACGTGGACAAGATGCGCAACGCCTTCAACAAGGCCAAGGCTCTGCGTCCCGACCTGGAGATGGAAGGCGAGCTGCAGTTCGACGCTGCCGTGTCTCCCCGTGTGGCTCACACCAAGTGCCCCGACTCCAAGGTGGCCGGCCACGCCAATACCTTCATCTTCCCCGACATCAACGCCGGCAACATCGGCTACAAGATCTGCCAGCGCATGGGCTCCTTCGATGCTTACGGCCCCATCCTGCAGGGTCTGAATGCCCCCATCAACGACCTCTCCCGCGGCTGCAACGCCCAGGAGGTCTACTCCATGGCCATCATCACCGCCGGCCTGTGCCAGGACTGATTCCCCCGTATATCGTACATAAAAAGAGCGGACGCCTTGTGCGTCCGCTCTTTTTTATTGGATCTCATCCGGTTCCGGCAGCGGCGGACCGCCTATCCGGATGGACCGGAAAAACGCGGCGCTCTTCCACGTCAGCACCAGTTCCGCCACCATGCAGCCCACCAGCACCAGCGCCGCGATCAGAAACACCACCAGAAGTGCAATGGCCACGCCCGGGCTGCCGGACCGGATCACCAGCAGCGCGACCAGCAAACCTCCCAGGAGGGTCCCCGTGCTTGCCAGCGTAAATTTACGCAGCAGCCTCCAGTTCTCCGCCAGGCGCAGCGGAACGGGAGTGGGCCGATCCTCCGGAATTTCCCCGGGCGGCTGGGGAAGTACGCTCTCCTCCAGTTCCACCGCTATGGCGCCATAGAAGAAACACCGGGCTGCCATCCCCGCCGCCACGAGGCCCACAGCCACCAGCAGCAATCCCGCCACGGCGGCACCGGGCAGGGCGGAGGCTGTATCCAAGGAATCCTCCATCAGGAACAGGAACACCAGAAGCCCTACACTGACGATCTGAAGGGCCAGCTCGATCCGCCACACTGTTCGGAACCGGCGGGACAGGGGCGCGAGCTTCCAGAACACCACCAGCATCCCGATTGCCAGAACGGTGCTGACCACGAGGCTGATCCCGTCCCATATGCCGCTCAGGCTCACCCTCTGGTCCACCAAATTCACCACTTCGCTGCACAGCAGCAGCCAGAACAGCACCGGCAGCCACTGGGCCAGCACCGGCGCCCGGCGGGCCATGCCTTCCCGCCAGCGGTTCCGGCATTCGCCTTCCTCTGCGGTCCACCGGCGGCGAGTTTCCTCCGCCTCTTCCGGTTTCCCGCAGGACGTCCGCGCATCACACCCGCTGCAGTCCGGGTATCCCCGGCTGCGGCAGCAGGCCGCCGCCCGGCAGGCGCCCCAGATCGGCACGCCCTCCGTTTCCAGGCAGCCCCGGCACCCGTTCCGCTGCCGGGTCTCACAGTTTCCGCAGTCCTTTCCGCACATTCCAGCCATCAGGACGCCCCCCTTTTCGGCAACCGTTTTTTTCAGTATAGCACGAAAAATTTCGCCGTTTCCTTACAAAGCGGTAACAGTTGCCCGCCTTGCAAAGCCTCCGGCAGGGTGTTACACTGGGCACAACAGAAAAGGAGGCCCCGTCATGTTCGATTATCTCATTCACAACGCCCGGATCCTGGATGGCTCCGGTGCCCCGGCCCGGCAGGGGGATGTGGCGCTTTCCGGCGGGCACATCGCCGCGGTTGGGCATCTGACGGACACAGAGGCCGCTCAAGTCCTGGACGCCCGGGGCCGGTATCTCACCCCCGGCTTTCTGGACATCCACCGTCACGCCGACGACGCCCTTTTCCGTCCCGGCTGGGGGGAAGCGGAGCTGGCCCAGGGGCTGACCACTGTGGTCAACGGCAACTGCGGACTGTCCCTTGCCCCGGTGGAGGGCCCCTACCGGCAGGAGACCCTCTCCTACCTGGCTCCCATCGTGGGCCAGCTGCCCGCCGGGCGGGATGTCTCCACCCTGGCGGACTACCGGCGCCAGGCCGCCCACGCCCGCCCGCCTCTCCACACCGGGATGCTGGTAGGGATGGGGACCCTCCGGGCCTGCGTGGCCGGGTTCCGGGACGGACCGCTGACGGAGGCGGAATACCGTCAGCTCCACGCCCTGCTGGAGCGGGCGCTGGGGGACGGCGCCCTGGGCGTCTCCCTGGGGCTGGGGTATGCGCCGGAGTGCTTCTACGACACCGCCGGCCTCATCCGGGCGCTGGAACCCCTGCGGGATTCCGGCGTTCCCATCACCGTCCACATGCGGCAGGAGGGGGACGGCGTAGTGGAAGCCCTCTCGGAGATGCTCACCGTGGCCCGGAGCCTTCGGACCCCGGTAGAGATCAGCCACCTCAAGGCCATCGGCCGCCGCAACTGGCGTCTGGCAGTGCCGCAGATGCTGGAGATGCTCTCCCAGGCCCGGCAGGAGGGACTGGACATCGCCTGCGACGTCTACCCCTATCCGGCGGGCTCCACCCAGCTCATTCATGTGCTGCCGCCGGAGTTCCAGGCAGGCGGTATGGAGGCCCTGACAGCAGCCCTTCAGGACACGCAGCAGCGGGCGGCCATGCGGCGGCGGATGGAGACCGGAACGGACTTCGAGAACATTTCGCTGCTGGTGGGCTTTGAAAATATCCTGCCCACCTCTCTCCACGACCCCGCGGACCAATCCTGGGAGGGGATCTCTCTGGCGGACATGGCGGACCGGCAGGGGAGGGACCCCTTCGACGTGCTCTTCGACCTCCTGGCCCGGGAACACTGCGCCGCCTCCATGATCGACCGCATCACCGACCAGGCAGACATCGACGACATTCTCCGTGCACCCTTCTCCTCGGTGATCTCCGACGCCACCTATCCCGTGGGAGGTCTGCTGCATCCCCGAGTGTACGGCACGTTCCCCCGGGTTCTGGAATCCTACGTCCGGGAACGGCATATGCTGACATTGCCGGAAGCCGTCCACAAAATGACCCGCCTCCCGGCGGACCGGCTGGGCCTTGCCCGAAAAGGACGTATTGAGGTGGGCGCCGACGCGGACCTGTGCCTCTTTGATCCCGCCGCCATCCACGAGCGGGGTACCTGGCAGGACCCGGAGCAGCTGGCCGCCGGAATGGACTATGTGTTCGTGGCCGGCGTCCCCGCCATCGCGAAGGGCCGCTTCACCGGATCCCGGAACGGGGAAGTGCTCTAAGGCGCTGCTTTCCCGGGCGCAAAGACTCCTGGCATGACAAAATAGGGCGAAAAAGTCGATTCCCCGGAGTAATTCTCCGGGGAATTTTTGCGTTTTGTATTGCGGGTTCATGGTGCAACCGCTGGTTGCTCCCCTGCCAAGCCCACTTGATAGACATTTCTGCCCCTCTCTGGTATCATGACATCAGAAAATGCGAACGGAGGCGGTCGATATGACACTGGGGCAGCGCCTGACACAGCTGCGAACCCAGGCTGGACTTTCCCAGGACGCCCTGGCGGAACAGCTGGGGGTCTCCCGGCAGTCCGTCAGTAAATGGGAGACGGACGGGAGCATCCCGGATCTGAATAGGCTGGTAAAGCTCTCGACAGTGTTCGGCGTCACACTGGACGAGCTGGTGAAAGGAGAGGCCGGACAGTCCCCGGAACCGGAGGCCGACGGTTCCTCTGCTTCTGCATCGGAAAGCGGCCAGTCCGCCGCAGCCCCTGCGGCAGAACTCCTCCGGCTCCACCGGCAGAAGCTGGCGGGGATTTTGCTTATAGCGATCTCTCTGGCGGTGACATTACTAAATGTCGCCCTGCTTTTTGTCACGCTGCCGGTCTTTGCGGCAGGGGTGCTGTGCTTGCTGGTGCGGCGGCGGCTGGGGCTTGCCATCGGGTGGACACTATGGATCTTTGCCCTGCTCATCACCCAATCTGCCACCAGCATCAGCATGAACCGGCTGACAAGTCCCGAATACTGGCAGCATACGGCGCTGCTTGCTCCTTTGCTGGCGCTGGTGCAACTGGCGACACTGGCGCTCCTGGCCTGGCGGACCCTGCGCAACCCGCCGGGACTGAAGGCCTGCTGGGCCATTTGGCTGGGACTGCTGGCTGCGCTGTGGCTTCCCGCACTGTATCTTTTGTCCGCCAGCCAGCTCCATCCCCTGACCGCCGGGGTGCTGCTGTCCAACTTTTTCCCTCTGCTTTCCGCAGATTTCTACCGCAACGCCCCTCTGGGCGCAGTGCTGTGGTGGTGCTATGTGCTTGCCGCTGTGTGGCTGGTGCGCCGCACCCTGCGTGCCGCAAGACCAGCAAAAAGCTGAGTAAAAATCCCCGGAGGAATCCTCCGGGGATTTTATACAAACCGTATTGCTTTCAATGCTCTTTCCACACCAGAACCGGGATAGGTGGCTCGCCCCGGCGATTGGCCCATCGGCAGGAAAGGACCGTAAAGCGGTTCTGGTCCAGTGTCTCCAGATGGGCCAGCACCGCGTCCCGCTCCTCGTAGCCGTTCTCGCCGCCGTAGTAGAGGGCGATGGCCATCACGCCGCCGGGGCGGAGCAAAGAGAGCCCTGCGTCGATGGCGGCAAGGGAACTCTCGGAGCGGGTCATGATCTTCGGGTCTCCGCCGGGCAGACGGCCGAAATTGAAGACCACGCAGTCCACCGTCTCCGGCTGGACATAGCGGGCCATATTGGCATGGCTGTCCAGATGCACCTCCGCCTGCAGGCCTTCCCGCTCCAGAAGGGCCTCGGTCTGCTCCACCGCCTCCTGCTGGATGTCAAAGGCCAGGACCCGGCCTGTTTCTCCCGCCAGGCGGCAGAGGAGGGCGGTATCCCGCCCCTTACCTGCGGTGGCGTCGATGCACACCGCTCCAGGGCGGACGGTCTGCCGCAAAAATTCATGGACCAGACCCAACGTATTGAGCTGCATGGTATTGCCTCCTTATAACGGGTCGGGAAACAAGACCCCCGGGGAATCCCCCGGGGGTCTTTGACCGCGTCAAAAATACGTCTTACTTCTTGCTCTCGGCCACGGCAACCGCCACAGCCACGGTGGCGCCCACCATGGGGTTGTTGCCCATGCCCAGGAAGCCCATCATCTCCACGTGCGCAGGCACGGAGGAGGATCCGGCGAACTGGGCGTCGGAGTGCATGCGTCCCATGGTGTCGGTCATGCCGTAGCTGGCGGGGCCGGCGGCCATGTTGTCCGGGTGCAGGGTCCGGCCGGTGCCGCCGCCGGAGGCCACGGAGAAGTACTTCTTGCCCTGCTCGATGCACTCCTTCTTATAGGTGCCGGCCACAGGGTGCTGGAACCGGGTGGGGTTGGTGGAGTTGCCGGTGATGGACACGTCCACGCCCTCATGGTGCATGATAGCCACGCCCTCGCGGACATCATCGGCGCCGTAGCAGCGGACATTGGCCCGCTCACCCTCGGAATAGCGGATCTCCCGGACGATCTTCAGTTCGCTGGTGTAGTAGTCGAACTGGGTCTGGACGTAGGTGAAGCCGTTGATGCGGCTGATGATCTGGGCGGCGTCCTTGCCCAGGCCGTTGAGGATGACCCGCAGGGGCTCCTTCCGGGCCTTGTTGGCGTTGCGGACGATGCCGATGGCGCCCTCAGCGGCGGCGAAGGACTCGTGGCCGGCCAGGAAGGCGAAGCACTTGGTCTCGTCCCGCAGCAGCATGGCGCCCAGGTTGCCGTGGCCCAGGCCCACCTTGCGGTCCTCCGCAACAGAGCCGGGGATGCAGAAGGCCTGCAGGCCCTCGCCGATGGCCTCGGCGGCGTCGGCAGCGGTGGCCACGTTCTTCTTCAGAGCGATGGCGGCGCCCACGCAATATGCCCAGGCGGCGTTCTCAAAGCAGATGGGCTGGATGCCCTTAACGATGTCGTAGGGGTCGAAGCCGGCGGCCTTGCAGATGTCGCGGCACTCCTCCACGCTGGAAATTCCGTACTGAGCCAGGACGGAATTGATCTTGTCGATTCTTCTCTCGTAGCTTTCAAACAGAGCCATTGGTCAATTCCTCCTTTTCTTATTCCTGACGGGGATCGATATACTTCACAGCGGCATCGAACTGACCATAGCGGCCCTTGGCCTTCTCCATGGCCTCATTGGCGTCGGTGCCCTTCTTGATGGCATCCATCATCTTGCCCAGGTTGATGAATTCGTAGCCAATGATCTCATTGTCCTTGTTCAATGCCACGCGGGTGACATAGCCCTCGGCCATCTCCAGGTAGCGGGGACCCTTGGCCTTGGAGGCAAACATGGTGCCCACCTGGCTCCGCAGGCCCTTGCCCAGGTCCTCCAGAGAGGCGCCGATGGGCAGACCGCCCTCAGAGAACGCAGTCTGGGTACGGCCGTAGACGATCTGCAGGAACAGCTCCCGCATGGCGGTGTTGATGGCGTCGCACACCAGGTCGGTGTTCAGCGCCTCCAAGAGGGTCTTGCCCACCAGGATCTCAGAGGCCATGGCGGCGGAGTGGGTCATGCCGGAGCAGCCCAGGGTCTCCACCAGAGCTTCTTCAATGATGCCGTCCTTAACGTTGAGGGTCAGCTTGCAGGCGCCCTGCTGGGGGGCGCACCAGCCCACACCGTGGGTGAGGCCGGAGATGTCCTTGATTTCCTTGGCCTGGACCCACTTGCCCTCTTCGGGAATGGGAGCGGGACCATGGTACGCGCCCTTGGCGACGGGGCACATGTTCTGCACTTCGGTCGAATAGATCATGTTCGTGCGTTCCTTTCTTTCCTCTTGATATATTCTGCGGAAACCGGCCTGTTTTTTCAGGCCTTCCGGGTGTTTTCCTCAAAACATTATATCGGCAAACGATTACCTTGTCAAGCAAACGGCAGGGGCGCAGAACGGTTCGAACCGGCCAAATTTTAGGGCCTTTTCCTGTGAAAAAAGACAAATTTTCGCAGTTTGCCTTTGCACGCTCCAGCCGCTCTCCGGGGACAAAACGCGTCCCTGCCGCCAAGGGCGGCAGGGACGCGTCTGCACAGCATTACAGGAAGTTCATCAGGTTGAAGGCCAGGATCAAGCCGGAGAACACGATGGAGACCGTGGAGCAGAGCTTGATGAGGATGTTGAGGGAGGGGCCGGAGGTATCCTTGAACGGATCGCCCACGGTGTCGCCGATGACAGCGGCCTTGTGTGCGTCGCTGCCCTTGCCGCCGAAGTGGCCGGATTCAATGTACTTTTTCGCGTTGTCCCACAGGCCGCCCGCATTGCTCATCAAAAGCGCCAGCAGCAGGCCGGAGATGATGTTGCCTGTCAGGTACCCGCCGATGGCCTGCACGCCGCCGATGAAGCCCACCAGCAGCGTGGCGGCAATGGCTGTAAGGCCCGCGGGGACCAGCTCACGGATGGCGCCCAGCGTGGAAATATCGATGCAGCGCGCATAATCCGGTTTGCCGGTGCCTTCCTTCAGGCCGGGGATCTCTTTGAACTGGCGGTGGATCTCTTTCACCATCAGCTGGGAGTTGCGGTTTACGCCCATAATGAGCATGGCCGAGAACACGGCCGGGATGGCTGCGCCCACCAGCATGCCGAAGAACACCAGCGGGTCCATCAGGTCGAACGTGATCTCCACGCCCGCAGCCTGGACCACCTCGCGGAACGCGCCCAGCAGGGCGATGACGGTCAGGCCCGCCGCGCCGATGGAAAAGCCCTTGGTGATGGCCTTTGCGGTGTTGCCGGCTGCATCCAGCTCGTCGGTGATCTCCAGAACCTCATCGCCAAGGTCCGCCATTTCCGCCACGCCCCGGGCGTTGTCCACGATGGGGCCGTAGGCGTCGCTGGAGATGATCATGCCCACGATGGAAAGCATGCCGATGGCCGCACAGGAGATGCCCAGCATCTCATACCCTGCGCCCAGGGGCGCGCACAGCTTGTAGGAAATGAGCGCCGCAAGCCCAATGCCCACCAGCGCGGGCAGCGCGGACAAAAGCCCATAGGAAAAACCGGAGAGGATGGTGAACGCCGGGCCGCTCTGGCAGGCCTCGGCCACCTTGGCAACGGGCTTCTTGTCGTCGCCCGTGAAGAAATCGGAGGTGATGCCGATGATGACACCCGCCAGCATACCCACCATGGCCGCGCCCCAGAGGCGCAGCTCAAAGCCGGAAGCAAGGCAGGCGATGAAAGTGAGCGCCGCGAACACACCGCAGGTGAGATAGGTGCCGCCGTTCAGCGCGCGGGAAGGATTCCCGTTTTTGCCCAGGCGGGCGCACAGCACGCCCACAACAGAGGCCAGCAGGCCCAGCGTGGTGACGCAGAACAGGAAGGGCACCTCGCCCAGGGAAAGGGCGATGACGATGGTGGCGGCCATGGCGGCTACATTGGAATCGAACAGGTCGGCTCCCATGCCAGCCACGTCGCCCACGTTGTCGCCCACATTGTCCGCGATCACGGCGGGATTGCGCGGGTCGTCCTCGGGGATGCCCAGTTCCACCTTGCCCGTCAGGTCGGCCGCGATGTCGGCCGTTTTGGTGAAGATGCCGCCGCCCGCTTTGGCAAACAGCGCCAGAGAGCTTGCGCCGAAGCTGAACGCCATAATGACGTCCGCGTCACGGGAGATGATATAAATGAGCGCCGCGCCCGCGAGAGAAGTGCCGATGACGGCCATGCCCATCACCGCGCCGCCGCGGAAGCCCGCCATAAAAGATTTCTGGATGGATTCCCGCGCGGCCGTGGCCGCCTTCAGGTTGGCGATGGTGGCGATGGAGATGCCCACATAGCCCGCCAGCGCCGAAAGCACGGTGCCGCACAGGTAGGCAAACACCATCAGCAGATTTTTGCCCACGCCCGCGCCGGCCCAGACAGGCTGCGGAAAGAACAAAAAGATAACGGCCATCACGATGATGGAGAAAAGCCCCAGCACACGGTATTCCCGCCTGAGGAAGGTGAACGCGCCCTCGCGGATCAGCGCGCCGACCTCATCCAGCTTCGGATTGGCCGTGGGCAGTTTTTTTACCCAGTTGTAGAAATACGCCGCGACAAAAAAGGATACGAGCGATACGGCAAGCGCCGCATAGACCCAGAACATGATAAATATACCCCCTTGAACGATAAAGTGTCCCCGGGGCGGCCGCGTTTTGGGGCGAGCCGTCGCCGGGCCGGATGCTCCGTTTTAAATGCAGGGGCAAGGCGGCGCATGGCCTCCGCGCCGTTGAGAAAGCCGGCAGGGCCGGTGGCTGCGACGGGCCCGGCAGGCGTGCCGGCAGTGCACAAGGCAGCGCCACAGGGCGCCGACGCCCACGGCGGCTGCCGCACACGCTGCGCGCTGCGGCGGCATGCCGCGCCGCGCGGGCGCGCTGAAAGCGGCGCCGGGAGCGGCCAGCAGGCAGCTGTCCCGCTCCTGTATGCGCTCCTGGGCAAGGAGGGGAAGGCTGTCCGGCGTATCGCTCCCGTCGGCCTGCGGCACGGACGGGCAAAGCGCGAACAGGCAGACGGCGCACAGCACAAGCCGCAAAAACAGCATGAGAAAACGCATTTCACCCCCTCCTTTCCCAAAACTCAAAACAACAAAAACAAAACTTTTCACCCAATATAACATATTAGTGTAAAAGGCAACAAAAAGAAAGGGGTGGTGATTATTTTTGGCAGAACACACAAAAACCCGGCAGATGTTTTTACACATCTGCCGGGCATGGCGTTGCAATGGAAAAGGGGAACGGGCCGCGGCGTCATTCCACCCTGATATTGGGCCTGTCCTGGTCCCCGTCGGCCTTGAACATCGTGAAAGCAGCGGGTTCGCTGGTGAAGAAATAATATTCCGTATTTTCGCAGAGCGGCGGCGTCAGATAATTTGGGATAATGTTGAGGTCGTCCTCCGTGCGGGCGCAGAAGCCCGCTTCGGCCATCGTCTGCGCGGGAATGCCCCAGCAGTAGCAGTCGGCGTATTCCGCGCCGCAGTCCGCCATCAGCCGGCTGACGGCCGCGCCCAGCCGGGAGAAGGCCTCCGGGACGCCGGTATAATCCACGATGCGCAGCACGCACGTGCCGTTTACGGGGATGCACCGCGTTGCCAGCAGCGCTTGTACCGCACCGCATTCCTCAACGGCCCACACATCGTACCGCTGGCGCGGGTAGTGGAAATACCGCCGCGCCAGATACCAGAGGTCTTTATAAGGCCTGCGGGCGGGGTCGGGCGTATAGCCGCATTTCCGAAGCGCGTCCTCGTCCGGCAGAAGACGCAGCACGGCGCTGCCTCCCGCGGGAAGGATATCCCTGCGGGCCACGCGGGCCACGGCGTAGCTGGCCTTATCGGCCAGACGGTAATAGTGGGGCAGGCGCTCTGCGGTGTAACCCAGAAAGGTGTAGAACGCCATGGTCCTGGGCCGGATGTTGTTGCAGGCCATCACGCGGGCGTTTGTCAGGCCCGGCAGCGCGGCCATCAGTTCCAGTCCGCTGCCGTTGTGCCCTTTGACGGCACACCAGATGGACACCCAGATGTCGGGCGTTTCCAGCGCGTTGGCGCGGATATATCCCACAATGGCAACGGGCGCGCCGTCCTGCTCGGCGAAGGCGAACTGGAGCGGGCCGTCCGGGCCGAAGGGCCGGTAGTAGAAATCAAAAAAATCGGGCAGATGCACCAGCGGGTGCTTTTCGCCCCAGTGCGCGTCCAGAAATGCAGCGACGGCCGGGCCCTCGTCCGGCCGTGCAAGGCGGAAAGTCAGCGGGGAAGTGCTCATAAAAACGCGCTCCCTCCCGTGACGGGCAGTGTTACGCCCGTGATAAAGCCCGCTTCCTCGGAAAGAAGGAACGCCATGGCGGGCACCACGTCCTCCACACGGGCGTTGCGCTTCATGGGGTTGGCTTCCGCGCTGGCCTGTACGATCAGGTCGCTGGTGTCGGCCAGAAATTTCGTTTCCATCATGCTGGGCATCACGCAGTTGACGGTGACGCCGAAGGAGGCGTAGTCCGCCGCAAGGCTTTTGGCAAGGCCCTGCAGCGTGCTTTTCACCATTACATAGGCCGCCGTATTTTTGGGCGGCGCGCCCAGCAGATAGCTTGTCAGCATGAACAATACGCGCCCCTGCCGCGCCTTCGCCATGGCGGGCAGGAACGTTTTGCACAGCTTCACCGCGCTGCGGATCTGCACGCTCATGTCCCGCTCAAAGCGGTCCTCGTCAAAATTCTTGAACCTGGTATTTACGACGCGCAGCGCGGGCAGGTGCACGAGGTGCGTGGGCGTGGGGTAACGCGCCGCCACATCCCGGACGAACAGCTCCAGCGCGGCCGGGTCCGTCAGGTCCACATCGTAGGTCTTGATGGCGCCGGGGTATTTCCGGCACAGCGGGGCCAGGTGGGAAAGGTCGCCCGCGCCCTGGGCAATGAAGACGTCGCCCTCCCGGTACAGACGGTCGATGAGCGCAGTGCCCACGTCGCTGGACGCGCCGGTGATGAGATAAACAGACATGGCAGAACCTCCGTTTTGTGTTTCGGTATGGGAGCGCACGGTTTTTCACGCGCGGCGGTCAAAACGCGTTGCCCGCCGCACCCCATGCGCCCGGAAAAACAAGGCAAAACGCGGGGCGCGGCTCAGACGGCCACGCCCGCGCGGATGACTCCGCGCGTCACCTTCTGCCCGTTCTGGTTGGTGATGACGGCCTTGACGGTGATCTCGCGGAACGTCTCGTTCACCTCCGTCACAGTGCCGCTGACGGTGAGCACATCCCCAATGAACACGGGCCTTGCGAATTTGCATTCCACGCCGTGGAGCAGGCAGTGCTCACCGGGCAGATATACGCCCGCCAGCGTGGAAAACAGGCTCGCGCCCAGCATGCCGTATACCACGCGGCCCGGATAGCCGCGCCTTTGCGCATAGGCCTCGTCCATGTGGATGGGGCTGCAGTCGCCTGTCAGTTCGTAAAACAGCGCCATTTTTTCAGCCGTAACCTCCAGGGTAAAGTCCGCCGTCAGGCCGGGCGAAATGTCTGCGAGCGTATAGCTGTTCATAGAAATATTCCTCCGTCTGTCCGGCGCGCCGTGGGCCGGGATGTAAAAAACGGGACGGGCGCAGTGCCCGCCCCGGGAAACGGTACAAAAGGGGAAAAAGCCGCGCGCATCAGCCCCGCAGGCGGATGATCAGATCCACCATGTCGCCCACATTGGCAAGCCCGCGCACATCGTCCAGCTTGAACTTGACGCCGAATTGCTTTTCCATGGCCGTCAGCAGGTTGATCTGCTCCAGGCTGTCCCAGTCCTCGATATCGTCCGCGGTGGTCTCCCGCGTAAGCACAAGGGAATCGTCGTCAAAATTGTCGCGGAAGATATTCTGTACCGCGTCAAAGATCTGCTGTTCATTCATGCGTGTCTGCTCCTTATTATAAAAGTACGGTCTCCATCACCGTGTTCAGCGGTGTACGTTCGGCGGGCACCGTATAGCGGAATACCGAGCCCGTTTCGCCGCCGCTTATTTTTTCAAAGCCAATTGTAGCATAAAAATCCGCCACCAACAAGTTCTTTGCCGTGGGAAGATAGATGCCGTTGATGGTCTTTATGCCGCGCTCCCGGCACACGTCCACCAGACGGTCGAACAGGGCGTATTCCAGATTGCGCTTGAAGGTTCGGCAGCTCATGATCCAAAGCTCGATGTCCAGCGCGTCGCCCGTCTGGCGGCCGATGAGCGCCGTCACGATGCCGTTGTCGCCGAACTTGTCCAGCAGCCGTCCGTAAAGCGTCACGCAGGCCGGGTCGTTCATCAGCGCCTCCACCTCGGCGGCGGTGTAGCGGCGCGTGGTGAGATTGAACTGGTTGGTTTTGTTGATGAGCTGTGTGATGCGCTCGGCGTGAGGCGTGTCGAAGGGGCCCAGCTCGCAGCGCATCTCAAGGCTGCGCAGATAGTCTTCGTAATTGCCGAAGCTCTGCCGGGCCGCGGCGCGCTGCAGGTTCTGCCGGTACATCTCGCCGCGCCGCCGGTCGTCGGCGGAGACGGCCGTGGCTTCAAACCATCCGCCCCGGTCCAGCACGCGGGCATATTCCTCGGGAGCTGCCAGCTCGGGCACCGTTACGGTGGGCAGCTCCTGCCGCACGATCTCCCGCTCCGCCGGGTTATCATCCAAAAATACCAGGCTGTCGGGCAGGATATTGATCTCCCCGGCAATGGCGTCGATGTTGCGGGACTTTGGCTCCCAGTTGGCCTTGAAGCACAGGAAGTCGTCCGCTTTGAGCACGCTGTCCGCCCGTTCAAAGCCGGCCTTTGCCGCGGCTTCCTCATTTTTGCTGCACACATTCAAAAGCACGCCCATGCCGGAAAGCTCTTTTAAGTAGCTCTGGAACGCGGTGTAGGCCATGCCTGTGGGCGTCTCATTGCCCAGCTCGACGCCCTCGGGGCCGTCGTCGCCGATGACGCCGCCCCAGAGCGTGTTGTCCAGGTCCAGCACAACGCCCTTTTTGTTTTTGCCGAAAATGCTTTTGATGATATTGGCCACGCTGTGGCACAAAAGCGGGATGTACTGCATGTCCAACGCATATTTGTAGGCGTACCACGCCGCGGGCGCGCACCAGCTGTCTACGCCCACGCTGGCCGAGAGCCAGCACAGATCATGCAGATAGAAATTGGGCGTGGCCGCGGCCCAGTCCGCCAGCATGGCGTTCATGCGGTTGACAAAGCGCACCCGGCCGTGGGGGTCCACGGCGTCCATGCTGCCCATCACGCGCAGGCCGGGCAGCTCAAAATTGTTCTGGACGACCGGGCAGCCGAAGCGGGCCGCCGCCTTCCACATGCCCTGCCAGCGGGCGCATTCCGCGGCGAATTTTTCTTCCGCCTGTTCGGGTGTGTCCGCCTGCAGCGGCAGATTGCCCAAATTGCGCGCCGAGGTGTGGACGTAGATGACGTCGGGTGCAAAGGCGGCCAGCGCGCCGTCGGCGTCGAACGTCAGTTCTTCGTAGAACAGGGCGTAACCGCCCACATAAAACTCGGGCCGGATGCCTGCGTTGAGCAGGAACAGCTCCAGGATATTTTTGATCTCGCCCACCGTGGAGCCGCTGAGAATGGCCACCTTTTTGGGCACAAGGCCCTCGGAGGCCAGTAGCTCGCGGCGCAGAGCGCGTTTTTTTTGCAGAATGAAAGCGGGGTCGAACGGATAATCAAAGCAGCGCAAATGTTTCCCTCCCAAAACAAGGTTACAATTTGGTGAAAAAACCGTTGGTATCAATCACCATTATAGCCGAAAAACGGCATAAAAACAAACCTTTTGTCGCGGGACAAAAGGCTGTTTGGGCGCGTAAGCCGCGGTTTTCACATTTACAGCCTTGAAAAGCAGGCGCGCCGCGTGCTAAAATAACTCCGTATTGTGCCGCGTTTGCTCGGCATCGTGCATTTTTGCGCGCAGCGGCGCGAAGCGTGAAATATTCTGCGCGCCTGATTCGTTTATTTTTGTGTACCAGCCTGAACGGCGGGAGGAGCACCATGCAGTTTACATTCGCACACAACAATTTCAACGTGGCCGACCTGGATGCGAGCCTGGCTTTTTATGAAAAGGCGCTGGGCCTGCAGGAGGTGCGGCGCCACGCCACTGATGCGTTCACCCTCGTTTACCTGGGCGACGGCGTCACGCCCCACCAGCTGGAGCTGACATGGCTGGCGGACCGCGCCGAAGCCTACGACCTGGGTGAAAACGAGTTCCATCTGGCGTTCACCGTGGACGATTATGCGGCCGCTCACGCTCTGCACAAGGAGATGGGCTGTATCTGCTTTGAAAACGAGGCCATGGGCATCTATTTCATCGCGGACCCGGACGGCTACTGGCTGGAGATCGTGCCCGCCAGGAAATGACCCGGCATGCATGCGGCGCGGGCCGTTACGCGCCGAAATCCTCCAGATAGCGGCGCAGCTCTTTCTGCGTGGCGACAGGGATGCCCTGCTGCAGGGCGGCGACGTCCTGCTCGGGCAGAAGCCCGGTGTAGATCTCATACCGTGTCACCGGGGTGTTTTCGCCGGTTTTGAACAGCGCCAGCTTGCCGGAATCCTCACCCAGCGTGTAGGAAGGAGGCTCGGCGGCGCCGGCCCGGCCCGGATGGGCCAGCAGCAGAAACAGCCCCACGCTGACGGCAAAAACAGCAATGGGAACGATCACGAGCACGGCGATTCGTTTCGCGCTCATAGCAATCACCTCACGCCCACAGTATGGGCACAAACAATTTGTCCTATTCCTGTATGGACGGATGTCTGGCAGCCGAAAATGTGGTATACTACTATGGCGTAAGCACCATGCGGGAACATACAATTTTCCCCGTCTTTGCGCATGCGGCGCGCGGGAAGTACTTTTGGGAGGCGACTCATCATAGAAAACAATAAAAACGGCGCGCA
>ERZ827037.2330-NODE-2330-length-16348-cov-4.048671_pt1 | contig 16348 bp, 11 predicted proteins | sample MGYA00519924_ERZ827037 | MGnify/ENA primary metagenome ERZ827037 (study PRJEB31778, sample SAMEA3449250) | human gut metagenome | biome: human gut; feature: human-associated habitat; material: faeces | place: United Kingdom | collected 2010/2012 ...
GTGTCATGTTCATCTACGCCAATCGTGTATCCTTCTATTGCCTTTTCTGAGACTAAAACAAATACAATTGCTTTTCAGTTCCAGACATCAAGCAGTTATGCGGGGATATTGAGTTTCACATTACAAGTAAGTAATGAGTATGGAAGGACTTGGAACTTTCCAGTAAATCCATTGTCAAGACCCTCTGTGATTAAAACATCGACTCTTGATTTTCAGCCTTATGCTTCTTCTATCAATGTGTATTGGACACCTGTCAAGGAGGTGGCCGGATATAATATATACCGTAGTGACAATGGAGAAAATGGCATTTATCGGAGATTGAATAGATTTCCATTGAAGGCTGCATATTATTTAGATGATAGCCTTGCCGAACGAACATTGTATTATTATAAGGTTGCAGCAATTTCAACAAACGGAAATGAAAGTGAATGGAGTGCGGCTTACCGGACATGGACTTCTTATCCGGTTGTTAGTCCATTCCCCAAAAGATTAGCTACCGGTGTTTATTCATCTGTATCTTGTCCAAATATTGCAGATGTGGATAATGACGGCAAACAAGAGATATTCTGGATCTATGAAGATCGGTATGATACTCATACAAGTTACATAATGGGATTTCGTCCTTCGGGCGAAGAGTTATATGATATCGATGGAAATGTGACCACGGTAAGTGGCTTTGTGAAAACACCAACAATGTTGACAGGGCAAGTGGCTTTTGGAGATTTGTCCGGAAATGGGGAACAAAATATAGTAGCATCTACTTGGGAAGATGATAAAAAATATCAGGAAAAAAGAGCAGTCTATTGTTATTCTCCGTTTGATAGGGATGGGGACCATAAACCTGATTTGTTGTGGGAAAAGCGAATTCCTTATTCAATGTTTCAAAGTCCGGTCATTGCCAATTTGGATGGTAGTGCCGATGGTACAATGGAGGTTATTGTAAAATCGCATCAAACTTCTGATATCTTTATTCTGGATCATGACGGAAATGAAGTGAGACGTTTGAATCCTAACGTTCATGTTACGAATGGAAAAGACCATAATCGTTCAGCTTTAACAGTAGCCGATCTTGATGGTGACGGTCAGATGGAAATAATAGCTTCGTATGATTCTTTAGGAATTTATATTTGGCGGCAGGATGGAACTCCTTTTACGACGAATCCGTTTTGGGGAGCAGGAATTCCCAGATTAGCTTCTGCTCCGGTGGTGTGCGATTTAAATGAAGATGGTAAAAAGGAGATATTGTTTTCTCAACGGCAAATGGCAGAAAGTAAGGTATTTGCTATTAGTTTGGATGGGGATAAAACAGTTGCAGGGTGGGATGGAAGTCAGACAATTCCGTATACAGTCAATGCTGTTGGATCTACTTTAGATCATACTTTATCAGTGGGTGATATAAACAATGACGGGCATTTGGAGGTGGTTATATTGGGGCATGAAACGGTAAAAGCATGGACACATACAGGGAAGCTTATTTTTAGCAAATCGATTAAAGGCTTATTTCCACAAGAAAATTATGCGTCTAATATGAATACTCCAATTTTGGCCGATGTGGATGGAGATGCTGTACCTGATATTGTATTCTGCTGCAACAATTATATTTATGCTTTACATAATGACGGTAGTGATATAATCGGATTTCCGATAATATCGGATGAGAAATTTTTAGATACTCCTTGCGTGGCAGATATTGATAATGATGGTAAAAGCGAGTTAATAGCCGGTAATGAACATGAATTGTATGTCTGGAAAACCGATGGTGTTCCTACGGCCATAGAGTGGGGTGTTAAGCGTGGAAATCCACAGAATACGAATGAATATTTCCCGACTGTTTGCCAGCCGACACTGATAAATTCCAATGAAGTATGGGACGGGGAATCACCCTGCGGAAATGTAGTGTTGCAGTCGGGGCGATTACTTATTCCTGCCGGTAAAACGATGGTGCTGAATAAAACTTTTTCTGTGACCGTCCGTTCCGGTGCTGTGCTTGAAGTAGATGGTGGAAGTATTTTGAATGCAAGGCTTGTCGTGCAAAAAGGCGGCACGGTCATCGTCAAGAACAATGGTTTAATCAAGTTACGAGCAGGCTCCGACTTTGACATGGAAAAAGGGGCTATACTTGATTTCTCTTTTGGAGCAATTGACATACCTTGATAAAAGAACAGAATCAGCAGTAGGATAAATATAATTAAGAGATGAACCACAAACACTACCGGTTCATCTCTTAATTTTTACTTATCCCGTCTTTTTCCGTGAAATACTTATGCGTTCAGCGCCTGCTCTATATCGGCAATGATATCTTCGGCATTCTCGATGCCTACACTGAAACGGATGAGGTCGGGGCGAACTCCGGCTTCCATCAGTTGCTCGTCTGTCAATTGCCGGTGAGTATGGCTGGCAGGATGCAGTACACAGGTACGTGCATCGGCTACATGCGTAACGATGGCAGCTAATTTCAGCGAATCCATGAATTTAATAGATACGTCGCGTCCGCCTTTCAGACCGAAGGAGATGACACCGCAGGAACCGTTCGGAAGGTATTTCTGAGCCAGTTCATAATATTTATTACCCGGAAGGCCGCAATAGTTTACCCATGCCACCCGGTCGTCATTCGACAGGTATTCGGCCACTTTCTGTGCATTACGGCAATGTTGAGGCATGCGAAGGTGAAGTGTCTCCAATCCTAAATTGAGCAGGAAAGCATTTTGCGGGCTTTGTATACTGCCGAGGTCACGCATCAGTTGGGCAGTTGCTTTGGTGATATAGGCCATTTTACCGAATGCCTTGGTATAGGTCAGTCCATGATAAGATTCGTCCGGAGTACACAATCCGGGGAATTTATCGGCATGGGCATCCCAATCGAAATTGCCGCTATCGACAATACAGCCGCCTACACTCGTGGCATGTCCGTCCATGTATTTGGTGGTGGAATGTACCACGATGTCTGCTCCCCATTCAAAAGGACGGCAGTTGATCGGAGTGGGGAAAGTATTGTCTACGATCAGAGGTACACCGTGATTGTGAGCTATGCGGGCAAACTTTTCAATGTCGAGCACTTCAAGAGAGGGATTCGAGATGGTTTCGCCGAACAGGGCTTTCGTGTTCGGGCGGAAAGCAGCCGAAATCTCTTCTTCGCTGGCATCAGGACTGATAAAGGTAACATCGATACCGAGCTTTTTCAGCGTTACACCGAAGAGGTTGAATGTGCCGCCATAGATGGCTGAAGAACACACGAAGTGATCGCCTGCCTGACAGATATTGAATATGGCATAGAAATTGGCTGCCTGGCCACTGGATGTCAACATTGCTCCTACACCTCCTTCAAGAGCGGCTATCTTGGCAGCCACTGCATCGTTGGTGGGGTTTTGCAAACGGGTATAGAAATATCCACTGTCTTCAAGGTCGAAAAGACGGGCCATCTGCTCGCTGGTTTCATATTTGAAAGTAGTACTCTGATAAATGGGCAGCACACGGGGCTCACCCTTTTTAGGAGTCCATCCTGCTTGTACACACAGGGTTTCGGGCTTGAATTGTTTTGCCATAATTGTTATTGTAGTTACAGTTTTATTTCTTTAAAAAGTTATATCGATGCAAAAGTAGAGAAAATAATTGGTTTAAAACATTATCTTTGCGAGTGAAATATATAATAATGTACCAATGTGCTAATATGCCAATGTGCCAATTAAGAATGGGGACAATTGAATAATATAGCAATGAAACGGAATATATGGATCATTTGGCGCAGCTGATTGGTGCATTGGTATATTCTTTAATTTGTGCATTTGCCTATTAGTACATTGATTCATTGTCTATTATTTCATTCTTTCAATTGGTACATTAGCACATTATTTAATTGGCACATTGGCATATTAGCATATTGGTACATTATTTAATTGGCACATTATTTTATTATGAATAAATATTGTATTCTTCTGTTTTTCTGCTTTTTGTTTTCTGTATCTGCTTTGTGGGGGCAGCAGAAGGCGACTCCGAAACCCGGTGAAGGTATTTCTACTTTCCTGTTGCGGCACAATCGTGCACCGAAGAAGTATTATGACGATTTTATCAAATTGAATGAGGCTAAATTAGGAAAGGGGCAGACATTAAAGTTGGGAGTGACTTATTTGATTCCTCCTGTGAAAAAAAAGGTTCCGGCTTCTGTAACGACTGCCGGAAGCGCTGCCAAGAAAGAAAATACAGGAAAAAAACAACCGCCCCGGAAGACGGAAAGAAATGAGCCGCTTTTTGGAAAACTTCTGGCAAATGTGAAGGTGACTTCCAACCGGCTGGCAGGGGCGTGCTTTTATGTAGTCAGTGGGCATGGCGGCCCCGATCCCGGAGCTATCGGAAGAGTGGGAAAGCACGAACTGCATGAAGATGAATATGCCTATGATATTGCTTTGAGATTGGCACGTAACCTGATGCAGGAAGGGGCGGAAGTGCATATCATCATTCAGGATGCAAAGGATGGGATTCGTGATGCTGCCTATCTGTCAAACAGTAAGCGCGAAACCTGTATGGGTGCTCCCATTCCCTTGAATCAGGTACAGCGTCTTCAGCAACGTTGTGATAAGATCAATGCTCTGTATCGTAATGACCGGAAAAAGTATAAATATTGCCGTGCCATTTTTATCCATGTCGATAGTCGCAGCAAGGGCAAGCAGACCGATGTGTTTTTTTATCATTCCAACCGCAGGGCGGAAAGTAAGAAACTGGCAAACAGGATGAAAGACACTTTTGAGTCAAAGTATGGCAAGCACCAGCCCAATCGTGGTTTTACGGGTACGGTGAGCGGACGGAATCTGTATGTATTGACACGTGCTATCCCTGTATCTGTGTTTGTGGAACTGGGAAATATTCAAAATTCACTCGATCAAAAAAGACTGGTGATACCTTCTAACCGACAGGCACTTGCGAATTGGCTGATGGAGGGCTTTCTGAAAGATTATAAAGGGATGTGAATATAACAAGAACGGATAACCGTACTGTGAGAATAAGTTCTATATTTGTCCGGAAATGCAAAGTAAGAACCTAAAAACTCACCTTACATGAATCAACTCTCTTTTGTCGATGCGTATCGGACTTTCCCTTACATCCTTACTGAAGGAGCTATTGTAGAGCGTTTACGCCATGAATTTCATATCCCTTTGGACGAACATCTTGTTCATGCCGCTTTGATTTATGACGATGCTCATCGTGATACGCTGGCAGGTCTTTACAAGCAATACATCGATATTGCCGCCAGTCACGATTTGCCTCTGATGCTGATGACACCCACCCGCAGGGCAAATGTCGAAAATATTGCTGTTTCTGCTTATCGGAATCGGAGTGTCATTCCCGATAATGTCCGTTTTCTTTTGCAACTGCGCGCATCGGCCCTTTCACCTGTTTATATCGGTGGTCTGGCAGGTTGTCGCGGTGATGCTTATGATGGTCGCTATCATTTTTCCGTAGAAGAGGCGATGCAGTTTCATTATCCTACGGTTCGTGCAATGGCTGAAGCGGGAGTCGATTTTCTGTTTGCAGGTATTATGCCCCAGCTTACCGAAACGATCGGCATGGCCAATGCAATGGCGGCAACCGGTTTGCCTTATATTATCAGCTTTATGGTTCGGCGCGACGGACGGCTGATGGATGGCACTTTTATTCATGATGCCATCGATACCGTAGATAAAGAGACGACCACCCGTCCTTTGTGCTATATGGCAAACTGTGTACATCCCGATGTTTTGCATCAGGCATTATCACATCCGAGGAATGATACTTTTTTAGTTCGCGAACGCTTTCGGGGTATCCAGGCCAATGCTTCCGCGTTGAGTCCCGAAGAATTGAATGGCCGTACCGATTTACTTTCTTCTTCTCCCGATGAACTGTCTGACAGATTGATGACCCTGTTATGGGATTTCCCGTTGAAGATATGTGGCGGATGTTGTGGTACGAATGAGCAGCATCTTCGGAATTTTGCAGCGATGCTGACTTTGAATAGTGTGCCGATATGCTAATGAAAGAATGAAGAAATGAATAATTAAAGAATGAAAAATTAAAGAATAATCTGTCAATTGGTTGTGTAGAAAAGATATTGGATATATTTCCTACGTTTTACACATTAACAATTATAGCTTCGTTTTCATTCTTTAATTATTCATTCTTTCATTTTTTATACTCAAAGCGGCATATTGCCGTGCTTTTTCGGCGGATTGGTCTGCATCTTGTTTTCCGTCATGTCTAATGCTTGGATCAGGCGCTTACGGGTCTGTTTCGGCAAGATGATTTCATCGATAAAACCAAGTTCGGCGGCTTGATACGGAGTGGCAAATTTCTCTTTGTATGTTTCCAGTTCTTTGGCTTTGGTTTCTGCATCTGCTTTGCGGAACAGGATGTTTACAGCACCTTCGGCTCCCATTACGGCAATTTCTGCATTGGGATAGGCAAAATTTACATCAGCTCCGGTCTGTTTGGAGTTCATTACGATATAAGCGCCGCCATAAGCTTTGCGGGTGATTACTGTGATTTTGGGCACAGTGGCTTCTGCAAATGCATATACGATTTTTGCTCCGTGACGGATAATGCCGTTGTTCTCTTGAGTATATCCCGGCAGGAAGCCCGGAACGTCTTCAAATGTTATCAACGGTATGTTGAAACAATCGCAGAAACGGATAAAACGGCTTGCCTTGTCGCTGGCATCGATATCGAGCACTCCCGCCAGATAAGCCGGCTGATTGGCAACAATGCCTACCGAACGTCCACCCAGACGGGCGAATCCGATAATGATATTTTTGGCAAAGTAGGGCATTACTTCAAAGAAATATCCATTGTCTACCACGCGTTCGATGATCTCTTTCATGTCATAGGGAACATTCGGATCTGTAGGGACGATGGTATTCAGAGACTCGTCTTCACGATTGATTTCATCTGTACAAGGTTGCTTGCGTGTCTCGTCCATATTGTTTTGTGGCAGGAAAGAGAGCAATTCGCGGATGGACATCAGCAGTTCTTCTTCGCTATTGGCCATGAAGTGGGTCACACCGCTTTTGCTGCTATGCGTCATGGCACCGCCCAATTCTTCCTTGCTTACTTCTTCATGGATAACGGTTTTCACTACATCCGGTCCGGTAACGAACATATGACTTTTCTCTTTTACCATAAAGATAAAGTCCGTCAGTGCCGGAGAGTAGCAGGCACCTCCTGCACAAGGGCCGAGAATGGCGGAGATTTGCGGAATTACTCCACTTGCGATCGTATTCTGGTAGAATATATCGGCATAGCCTGAAAGACTCTCGATGCCTTCCTGAATACGTGCGCCTCCCGAATCATTCAAGGCAATGATCGGTGCACCGTTCTTGAGAGCCAACTGTTGCACCTTTACGATTTTTCTTGCGTTGGATGCCGACAGAGAACCGCCGTATACGGTGAAATCGTATGCATATACGAATACCTGGCGTCCGTCTATCTTTCCGTAGCCCGAAATAACTCCGTCTCCCGGAATCTTATTCTTGTCCATGCCATAGTTGGTACAACGGTGCACCATCAGTTTGTCCAGTTCCACAAACGTGCCTTTGTCCAGCAGCATGTCGATCCGTTCACGGGCGGTCATTTTCCCGCTTTCATGCTGTTTCTCTATCTTGTCGATGCCTCCACCGAGGGAAGCCATACGGTCACGCTCTTCGAACGTGGCATATGCTTTATTCATTTCCTCCATTATTCTATTGTTTCAAGGGTTATCAATGTCTGGTCACCGGTGATGTTGTCACCTTCTTGTACCAGAATTTCTTTAATGCGGCAATCTGAAGTCACTTTGTAATTGCTCTGCATTTTCATGGCTTCGATGACGATGGCTGTTTCGCCGGCTTTCATTTTTTGTCCTGCAGTAACAGGGATTTTTACCACCTTTCCCGGCATTGGCGAGGTGATGCGGTCATTTTGTTCCTCTTCCCCTTTTTTACGCATGCGCAGGTATTTGGCCTGGCTGTCTACGATGTCGATGTTGAAGCTGCTGTAGTGTGTATTCACTTTGTAGCTTTTTCCGTTATCGCTGCGAATCAGTTGGGCATTGGCACTGCGGCCGTCCATAAGAATGTTGCAGGTTCCGTTTTCCGCCATGACGACATCGGCTTCAAACGTTTTTCCGTCAATGGTGAGTACCACCTTGTTATCTTGTTTGCTGACCAGTTCTATTTCGGCCACGCGGTTTCCTATATGAATTTCCATAATTGATGTTATTTATATTCTGAGCACCCCTTTATGCAATCCGAACTCTTTCCACTTGCTGATCGGACGGTTGTCGGCTACCAGTCCACTGTTGTTCTCTTCAAGGTTCATCAGATAGTCCATGTATGCGGCAATCATGGCAATGTTTTCGGCGCGTTCGCTGGTGCGGGTGATGCTTTGTTGCAGCAATTCTCCGTTTTTTGCAATGAATCCCGTGTCGTAGTGTCCTTCTACAAAATCCGGGGTATCCATGATGGCACGCAGGTAGCTGATGTTGTTTTTTACGCCGGTCAGTTTATATTCGTGAAGCACACGGCGCATACGTTCGATGGCATATTCGCGTGTCGTAGCCCATACAATCAGTTTACCGATCATCGGGTCGTAATATATCGGAATCTCATAGCCTTCGTATACGTAACTGTCGATACGTACGCCGATGCCGTTCGGCTCGGTAATTTGCTTGATAACACCCGGACTGGGCATGAAATTCATTTCCGTGTCTTCTGCACAGATACGGCATTCGATGGCATGTCCACGCTGTCTGATATCCTCTTGTTTTAATTGCATCACCTGGCCGTCGGCCACTTTAATCTGCTCTTTTACGAGGTCCACACCGATTACTTCTTCGGTAATCGGGTGCTCCACCTGCAGGCGGGTATTCATTTCCAGGAAATAATAATTGCGATGTTTATCGACAAGGAATTCAATAGTGCCCGCACCGATGTAGTTTACGGCTTTGGCGGCAGCTACTGCTTTTTCACCCATATCCTTACGGAGCTCCGGAGTAATGAACACCGAAGGGCTCTCTTCTACTATTTTCTGATTGCGGCGCTGAACCGAACATTCGCGTTCGCAGAGGTGAATTACATTGCCATGTTTGTCGCCCAATATTTGGAACTCGATATGATGCGGTTCTTCTACGAATTTCTCCAGATATACCGTATCGTCTCCGAATGAAGAAAGCGATTCGCTCTTTGCCGTGGTATAAGCTTCTTCCACTTCGCCGGCATTATGAATGAGTCGCATGCCTTTGCCGCCGCCACCCATCGATGCTTTCAGCATGACCGGATAACCGATCTTGTTACACAGCTCTACGGCTTCTTCCACGCTTTTCAAGTTCTCCTGTGTTCCCGGAACTACCGGTACACCCGCTTCTGTCATTTTGATACGGGCGGATATTTTGTCTCCCATTGCTTCCATGGTTTCCGGTTCCGGACCGATGAAAATAATGCCTTCTTCGCGGCAGCGACGGGCAAATGTTGCATTCTCGGACAGGAAACCGTATCCGGGATGGATCGCGTCTGCATGGCATGATTTGGCCACTTCGATGATTTTTTCTATATTCAGATAACTCTCTTTGGATGCGGCCGGGCCGATGCAGTAAGCTTCATCGGCATAGAGCACATGCTTTGCGGTGCGGTCTGCCTCTGAGAAAACAGCGATACTCGTTATTTCCATCTCCCGGCAGGAGCGCATTACCCTTACGGCAATTTCTCCGCGATTGGCAACTAAGATTCTTTTTATCATATTCATTTCTCAATTAAATGCATATATTAGTGCTTTTCCACCCTGCGGATACACTCCACCCGATGAAACACAGTATTTTTACGATTTGGGGCTTAACAGCGATACTTTCCTTTCTAACCCACGAGACAGGAAAATATATATCCGAATGGCAGGTCTTCTGACTGACTCTCATCTTACAAGCCTTCCCGATGGATTTTTCACCTCCATCAGTGGCACGAATCCGGTTAATTTGTAAGATGTTTCACAGAGCTTCACAGCAGCGGGACTGTCCGGGACTTACACCCGATTCCCTTTTAATCTTCCTCCGTTGACCACGGATTTCAAACCAATTCGGGCGCAAATATAGAAAATTATTGAATAAAGCGAATCTTTTTTGCACGAAAGTTTGCTTTTTGTGCAATCCGAACTGTGAAAGCATAAGGTCCGGACGTCTGAAATGCCATCTTTTCAATGGCAGGCTTCTATTGACTGATTATACCAGTCGTAAATCATATTTATGTTTAAAAACCTTACAATGCCGGTATTTGTTGGCTGAAGAAACTTTATAGAAAAAGGTTATTATTCTTAAAGTTGAGATTATACAGGTTCTGCTGTCGGATTGTGTATTGTCAATCCGCCGTCTGCTATAATTGTCTGGCCGGTGATGTAACGTGCATCATCTGAAGCAAGAAAGGCAATGGTTGCAGCGATGTCCTGCGGTTCTCCTAAATAGGGAGTTGCACATTGGCTGAGGAAAATGTTCCGTACATCTTCATTCAAATTGTTTAAAGCGGCAGGTGTGAGAACCAATCCCGGGGCTACAGCATTGCAACGGATATTTTTCTTGCCTGTCTGGGTTGCAATATATTTGGTAAGATTGATGACTCCTGCTTTGCTGGCACCGTAAAGCGTACCGTTTGAATCGGCTGTAATACCGCTGATGGAAGCCACATTGACAATGTTACCACCGCCATGTGTTTTCATTACGGGAATGACTAACTGTGAGAGATACATGGTACAGGAAAGGTTTAAATGAAAGGCTTCATCAAAATAGTCTATGTCCAGCTTTTCGATGCTTGTATCTCGTTTCGGGTCGGTTCCACCGACATTGTTTATCAGAATATCGATCTGCCCGTATTCTTTTATAGCAAAAGCAATCAGCTCTTTACAACTTTGTAATTCCGTGGCTGAGAAATAAACGGAACGTACATCTGCTCCTAAAAGAGTCAGTTCGGCAGCAAGTTTGTCTGCCCTTTCTTTTGAGTAATCTGCAATAACAACTTTACCGCCTTCGGAGACGATACGACGGGTGGTTGCTTCGCCTATACCACCGGCAGCACCGGTAATAACAGCTACTTTATTTTCAAATCTGTTCATATGGAATGTTTTTGGGTATTGTTACATTCAAAACAATATGGAAATGGAAAAGATTACTGCTTTAATTTCTCTTTAATATGATTTCCATTTTTTGTATTAAAATAAATATTTATATATTCGCACCATATACAACATCATAAAAGCAACACCGAAGATGAAACCTGCATACAAGAAACTTGAATTTGGAAGTTTTGCAGAAATAGAAGTCTATAAAGCATTTAGCAGTTTAATCGGTTCTGATGAAACGATAGAACGGGAGAAATTTATGTTTGCTGGGGGAACCAGAGGCTATTACGCTGACATTGTACTCCCTCATGGATGTAAAAGACTGAAAATGCCTCCAAAAACAATTGTGGAAATCAAAGGTACTTTACTGTTTGACACGATACATCGATATCTGGAAATGTATAAGACGAATAAAACGGATTGGGGTGTTTCTGCTTTTTGTATCGTTTATATCAATAGCCATGTTCCAGATGAATTTATTGCAAAATATGACAACAAAGATTTTAGAATTATATCTTTAAATGAGATACTTTGTTCATCTGATACCAACGCTGATACGGTTGAAGAGTTCCATGAAGAATGGGAAGATGAACGTGATAATCTGATAACAAAAGCTCGTGATAAGTTTTCCATTGGAAAGAATACATTGTTTCTTGGAGCGGGAGTCAGCATTGATGCCGGCCTTCCGACATGGGATGAATTGTTGAAAAAGATGTTGCATAAATACAAAAGGCGGAAACACAATATAGGCAGAGGTGATTATAAACGTGTCGAAAAAGTGTGTGCAGGTTCATCTATAATAACTGCACGGTATATCAGAACAGGGTTGGGAGTTTCCACATCTGATAAAGAGTTTGATAACATGATTCATTCTATTTTGTATAAGAAGGTCAATCAATCACAGTTGATTAATGAGATAACTAATATGGTGGTGAGTAACAAAGTAGAAAGTGTTGTAACTTATAATTATGATGACTTGATAGAAATAGAATTATCAAAAAAAGGTGTTCCTAATTTTTCTGTTTTTGGGGGTAATAGGGCTTTGTATGGAGAACTTCCTGTATATCATGTGCACGGTATAGTCACGATGGATGCAAAAAGCGGAATATATTCTACTCCTGTTTTGTCCGAAGAAGATTATCATAATATTTACAAAGAAGCATTTCATTGGTCGAATATTGAGCAGTTACATGCGTTGGACAGGACAACGTGCTTTTTTATAGGATTTTCCATGAGCGATCCGAACCTGCGAAGATTGTTGGAAATTTCGCAAAGTAAAGGAGACGGTGGAAAAAATCACTATGTTTTTCTTCGTAGAAGCAATTTTTCTAATGATAGTAATAGAGATATGGAAAATCTTACTATTCTAAAAAATATGATGAACGACTTAGGACTGAATGTAATTTGGTTTAAGGATTTTAATGAACTTCCTCAATTACTAAAAAGAATTTATTAATTCTGCCATTTGCTCGCTTTTCTGCAAAAAGTAGTACGGGGCGTTCACTGGGCTTTCAATATGAAATGTGAATGATTATGTTAAATGTTAACTTTTGGAATGCAAAATGTTAATAGAAAGGTTGCAGCATTAAACCATGTTATAATATAGCTTGTATGGGCTCTTAAATTTGCTAATGATGGAAAAGGCAGTATCTTTGTACTGTGTTTTTTTCATAAGTATTAGATTTAAGGTTAACAAGGATTGGTTGCGCGTGATGCGTAGCCATTTTTTGTTTATCAGAATCTATATCCCAGTCCGATTCTGAATGTCGGGTATATTCCCGAATACCCATTGGATGACCCGAAGTAGCCGACTCCTCCTGCCAGGTCGAATAGAAAATGTTTCCACACCCGGCGGAATCCCCAGTACGGAGTGACATTATATATATGTGCAGCTTCCCAGCCACTTGTGATTGCTATTGGAAAAGAATATCCCAAGTTTACGGATAGGTATCCTCCGGAGTTTCCAAAAGTACGTTTGTTTTTCCGGTGTCTTTTTTGCAGGTTATAATAGAAACGCGGTTCGACAGATATATTTCCGCTTATCAGATGGTAGTCTTTGGTTGTGATGTAGATTTCGTTGAGTGAGTTTACGTCCAGACCTAACATCCACCCGTAGGTATACGAACTTCCTGCACTGAAAAGTACTGTTCCGCGAGGAGAGAAAGCATATTCGTAGCTATATGCCAATCCAATGCCGTTTAGCTCAATACTATGACCGGATGTGGTTTGGTTTTGGATGGATTTATCATTGATCTTTCCGTCGGAAGATTCTGCATACGTGGGGCGGCCAGCCAGCGAGAAAAACAAGATAATGAAAGATACTTTGTAAAGCGCTTGGAGGCGATAGGGGAGAAACTTAATTTTTTTCATATATTTCTGTTTTCTGTTTATGAATTAAATGTTTTGTTTATAAAGACAGTTTTAAAGTGAGAAGTCCCTATGGCGGCTATTGATTATTTGTCGGAATATCATGATTATTTTCTGATTTATTAAAGAAATGGAAAGCAAAAAGCAATTTATATTGTTATTAGTGCGATGTCGGTCTGCTTTTGGCTGCCTATTTACAAATTTATTAAAAAAAGAATATGAGAAAGAATCTATTGTGTTTTGCAGCGCTGATAAGTGCTTTTTTGTTTGCTTCCTGTTCTGGAGGTAGTAAGAGTAAGTCTGTTTCTGCCACGACGGCAGATGTTGAAAATGCGGCTGAGGTAATTCAGTATTATAATACTTCGCTCAATGTTTTGAGCAATATGGTGAAAGAAAAAGATGTGAATGCAGTTTTGGGATATATGGAACAAAAGGGTAAGGTGCCCACAGTGCTCGCCATTGCTCCGCCTGCTGTTTCGGAAAAAGATACTTTCGCCTTGATGAATCCGGGCAGTTGCTTTAATGAGGCGACCCGGCAGAATTTGAAACAAAGTTATGTCGGGCTGTTCAATGCGCGGACGAAGTTTTATGCAAATTTTGACAGGTATCTGTCTTATCTGAAAGCAAAAGACTATTCTAAAGCCGATAAACTTTTGGATGTTAACTATCAGTTAAGTAAGGAGATGGCTGAATACAAACAGAATGTTTTTGATATTTTGAGCCCTTTCACCGAACAGGCAGAGCAGGTGGTTCTGGCAGATAATCCGTTGAAAGATCAGATAATGGCAGTTCGTAAAATGTCTTCTACAATGCAGAGTATAATCAATTTGTATGCTCGTAGGCCGGTTTTTGAAGGTGCTCGTATCGATTATAAATTAATTGAATTGAAAGATCAGTTAGAGGCTGCTAAGAAACTTCCGGCTATTACCGGAGATGAGAGTGCGATGAAATCTTATCAGGCTTTTCTGGATCAGGTTGAAATTTTTATCAGTAAAGTACAGAAAGTGAGCGAAAAAGCAGAGTATACCGATGCCGATTATGAGATGTTGACCAGTGCATACGAAACATCTGTCATCTAAATCCTGAAAAAAATGTATCTTTGTACCGGTTTTATACTTTTAATAGATTAAGATTATGAATAAAGTGATTATTAATTCGTATGCGGATTTTGAGAAACTGGTAGGTCAGCAGATTGGAGTTTCTGATTATTTGGAAGTCCCTCAGGACCGTATTAGTCTTTTTGCAGATGCAACGCTGGACCATCAATGGATTCATGTAGATACAGAACGTGCTAAGACGGACAGTCCTTATCACAGTACTATTGCGCATGGTTATCTTACCTTGTCTCTTCTCCCATATTTGTGGAGCCAGATTATCGAGGTGAATAATCTGAAAATGATGATTAATTATGGAATGGATAAGATGAAGTTTGGACAAGCGGTATTGGCTGGGCAGAGTGTTCGTTTGGTTGCAAGTCTTCATTCATTGACTAATCTCCGTGGTGTGGCTAAAGCCGAGATTAAATTTGCTATTGAAATTAAGGATCAACCCAAGAAAGCACTTGAGGGTATTGCCATATTTTTGTACTACTTCAATTAACGAAGTGTGGGTGAGTCTGTGAAGTAATATATCGAAACACCTTGTTTGCTTCTTCGTGATTGGAAAAAAGGGGTACTGTTTACTATTTGAAGTGTGCCCCAAAAGTTTTATGTCTAACTTTTGGGGTGCACTTCATTTTTTGCCTTGTCCACTCTTTTGCCTTGTCCACTTTTTTGTGTAAATATCAAACTTCAGTATTCAAGTTTCATACTTGATTCCTGTTTTTTTCCTCATTCCGTTTTTTCTTTTTAATCTGTGTTTTTTTCTGTTCCCACAAAATAGTAGGCAGTAGCCACAAAATAGTGAGCATCCTCTTTTTAACATCGTTAATTTCTTTTTTTTATCCCCTCCTGTATCCGGCCTTCATTTCCCCTTCCTGTCAATATTTGTCACAAGGCTTCTCCCTTTCTCCATCCTGAAAGGCTCCTTTTCTCTATTGAAAAATAGATACATCCGTCTTCTTTCTTAATGTGCTGTTTACCAACCTCTTGCCTTTTCTTCTTTTTTCCCGTAGAGAATCTCCCCGTTCCTCTACGAGTCTCCCTTCCTTCCTCTACGGGTTTCCGTCCTTTTCCCGTAGAGTCTTCCTTCCCTTGTTTCTAATCCGTTACATCCCCCTCTTTCCTCCCTTCCTTTCCCTTTCTCCTTGTGTAATGATAAATGCTTCTCCATGCGGCAACGGATTCTTTTCCACAAACCTTCCCTTCCTTTCAATCCGTTTCTTTCTTCATCGTCCCCTTTTTTCCTTCATTTTTCCCTTTTCACGCGCGTATATATATTATAATGTGTAGCCCTTTTTCCCTTCCTTTCCCTTCCTCTGTTTTTATGTTCTACAACATGTTTCATAATCAGCCCCTTACATATTTATTTTCATTTTATTCAAAAATAAACATTGAAATCTTTTGCTTGTATCGTAAAAAGGCCTACTTTTGCATCCGCTTAGCTGAAGAGCCTGAGCCTGTTTCTTTGACATATTGAAAGCGCATTCTCCAAGTTAACGGTTTAAACAAAAAAAACTCCCTGAAAGTTTTGGAAGTAAAACAATAAATTCGTTATCTTTGCAGTCCGGTTCGCAAAAAAAAGGTCGGTTTGGTGTGTCGGTTCTTTCTTTCCCTTTCGCAAGAGAGTCTTAGAGTAGAAAATCCGCAACCCGAAAAAAAACTTCCGAAATATTTGGCGGTTTAAAATAAACCCCTTACCTTTGCACCCGCTTTTGAAAACAAAGCAACCATAGTTCTTTGAAATATTGATAAACAATACAAGTAGTACGATTCTGTCTTATTAA
>ERZ827037.2336-NODE-2336-length-16306-cov-4.103071_pt1 | contig 16306 bp, 15 predicted proteins | sample MGYA00519924_ERZ827037 | MGnify/ENA primary metagenome ERZ827037 (study PRJEB31778, sample SAMEA3449250) | human gut metagenome | biome: human gut; feature: human-associated habitat; material: faeces | place: United Kingdom | collected 2010/2012 ...
TCACCGGCCCCAACATGGCGGGCAAGTCCACCTACATGCGCCAGGTGGCCCTCATCGTGCTTATGGCCCAGATGGGGTCCTTCGTGCCTGCCGCCTCCGCCCGCATCGGCGTGGTGGACCGGATCTTCACCCGCATCGGCGCCAGCGACGACCTCTCCGCCGGACAGTCCACCTTCATGGTGGAGATGACGGAGGTGGCGGACATCCTGCGCCATGCCACCAAGCACTCCCTGCTGATCCTGGACGAGATCGGCCGGGGCACCTCCACCTTTGACGGCATGTCCATCGCCCGGGCGGTGCTGGAGTACTGCGCCGACAAGAAGCTCCTGGGGGCCAAGACCCTCTTTGCGACCCATTACCACGAACTGACGGAGCTGGAGAACACCCTCCCCGGCACCGTGAACTACAACATCGCCGTCAAGACCCGGGGGGAGGACATCATTTTCCTGCGCAAGATCGTCCCCGGCGGTGCGGACCGGAGCTACGGCATCGAGGTTGCCAAGCTGGCGGGACTGCCGGACAAGGTGATCCAGCGGGCCAAGACGGTGCTGCAGGAGCTGGAAGAGGAGAACGGCGTGCAGTACGTCGCGCCCCGGAAGGAGACCGATCAGGTCTCCCTGGACGCCCTGGGCGAGGGCGAGGTCCTGGACGCCATCCGGCGCTGCCAGGTGGAGACGCTGACGCCCCTGGAGGCCATGAACCTCATCTACGGGTGGAAGCAGAAACTCACTTGAGATGGCGTCCAGCCGCGCCGCACGGCGCGTGCAAGCGTTTTGCGGAGCAAAACCTTGAAATGGGCGGGCTTTGCCCGGCCATTTGAGTCCAATGCGGGGTCCCCGCCGGGCCTGACCGGTGGGGTGCCGCCATCCGGCGCTGCCAAGTGGAGACGCTGACGCCCCTGGAGGCGATGAACCTCATCTACGGGTGGAAGCAGAAGTTGACATAACATCAGGGGTTTCCCGGGACGGCCGGAAGATCCCGGCGGGAGGTTGTACATGGCAAAGCGAAAACACACGGCCTATATGACGGCGGGGGAGCAGGTGGCCGGGACGGCGTTTTTCGTCATCTATCTGGTGGTGCTGCCCTTTGCGGCGGGGCCGCTGTTCCGCCTGGCGGGGAATCTCCTGGGAATGACCATCAGCGACGGGCTGCAGAACGTGCTGACCTACTACATCCTCTTTGCGGTGAGCATCATCATTTTCCACGGCTTTCTGGCCCGGACCTCCCGGCAGCTGGCGGACAACCTGGGCGCCGCCTGCAAGGCAGTGGCGGGCGGGCTGGTGGCCCTCTACGGACTCAACGAGCTGGTCTACCGCCTGACGAACCTGCTGGTGGGCAACCGTACCAACCTCAACAATACCACCATCTCCGCCCAGATCGACGCCGCCCCCCACATGACGGTTTTGATCGTGGTGTTTCTGGCGCCCTTTGTGGAGGAGGTGCTCTTCCGGGGGCTGGTGTTCGGGAACCTGCGGGGCAAGAGCCGCCTGGCGGCCTATGTGATCTCGTGTCTGCTGTTCGCGCTGCTGCATGTCTGGCAGTTCGCGGTGGTGGAGCAGGACATCACCTACTTTTTGCTGATGGTGCAGTATCTGGTACCGGGGCTGGTACTGGCGGGGGCCTATGATTACAGCGGCACGCTGTGGGCTTCCATCGGGCTCCACGCGGCGGCCAATGCCCTGAGTGTGTGGAGCATGCTGTAAGGAACTTTTGTGCAGAACGGACCGCTCCGGAAAAAGCGGCGGCCCGCGTGAGATGATCGAATCAAAGGGAGAACAGAAAAACCATGAATTTTTGGGATGTATTTGGACAGATGCTGGTGATCCTTACGGCCATTGCCGCCGGATTCCTGGCGAGCCATCTGGGCTTTTTGAACGCGGAGGCGGACCAGAGACTGTCCAAAACCGTGCTGAACATCACCAACCCCTGCATGATCGTGGGGGCGGTGGCCACCGGCAGCGCGCTGCCGGAGACCAGCGTCATCCTGCGGATCCTGCTGGTGGCGCTGGTATTTTACGTGGTGGAGTTTGCCGCCGTGCTGGCCCTGCCCCACCTGGTGGGCGGCACCCCGGCCCAGAAAGGCGTCTGGCGGTTCGTGCTGGCGTTTCCCAACGTGGGCTTTATCGGATACCCGGTGGCGGTGGCTCTCTTCGGTGAGGAGGCCCTCTTCTACGCTGTGGTGCTGACCATCCCCTTCAACCTGCTCTCCTTCACCCTGGGGCCGCTGATGCTGGGCGGCGAGCTGCGCTTTTCCTGGAAGCAGTTCCTGACACCCTGCATCGTGGCGTCGGTGATCTCCCTGGCGGTGGCCCTGACCCACACCCAGATCCCCGCTCAGATCGGGGAGATGCTGGACATGGTGGGCGATGTGACCGTGCCCCTGGCGCTGATGCTGGTAGGCTCCGAGCTTGCCAAGCTCCCCCTGCGGCAGATGCTGGGCGGTCCCCGGGTCTGGGCCGTGGTCATCATCCGGCTGCTGGCGCTGCCGGTGCTCTTCAGCGGCGTCTTGCTGCTGCTGATGGACCTGCCGGAGATGCTCTACGGCGTGGCCGTCTCCCAGATGGCCATGCCGGTGGCGGTCACCGGCACGCTGATGTGCGCCACCTACGGCGGCGACCAGCGCTCCATGGCTCAAGTCACCTTTTTGACCACGGTCATGTCCATTGTCACCATTCCCATCCTGGCGGTGACGCTGATGTAACGGATCCCTCCCGGAAAGGAGATGCAACATGCCTCACATTCAACAACTCGAATCCTATGTGGCGGACCTGATCGCCGCCGGCGAGGTGGTGGAGCGCCCTGCCAGCGTGGTCAAGGAATTGGTGGAAAACGCCATCGACGCCGGCGCCACGGCGGTGGTGGTGGAGATCCAGCGGGGCGGCATGGGCCTCATCCGGGTCACGGACAACGGCTGCGGCATCGCCCCCGGGGAGCTGCCCACTGCTTTCCTCCGCCATGCCACCTCCAAGCTGCGCACCGCGGCGGACCTGGGGAAGATCGGCACCCTGGGCTTCCGGGGCGAGGCCCTGGCCGCCATCTCCGCCGTCAGCCGCACGGACATCCTCACCCGGCAGCACCAGGCCCAGATCGGGGCCTCGCTGCACCTGGAGGGCGGCGTGGCCGGCGAGGTGGAGAGCGTGGGCGCGCCGGAGGGCACCACCATGCTGGTGCGGGACCTCTTCTACAACACCCCGGCCCGGCTGAAGTTCATGCGCAAGGACAGCGCCGAGACCGCCGCCGTGGCGGGATTGATGCAGCATCTGGCCTTGTCCCACCCGGACATCTCCTTCAAATTCATCAAGGACGGGACGGAGACCCTCCACACCCCCGGCGACGGGAAGCTGGACTCCGCCATCTACGCCGCCCTGGGCCGGGACTTTGCCCGGAGCCTGGTGGCGGTGGAGGGCCGGGGGGACGGCGTCAGCGTCTCCGGCTTTGTCACAAAGCCCCTGATGGGCCGGGGTTCCCGGTCCATGCAGACCTTCTTCGTCAACGGCCGATACATCAAGTCCCAGCTTCTCACGGCGGCGCTGGAGGAAGGGTACCGCAACCAGATCATGAAGGGAAAGTTCCCGGGATGTGTGCTGTCGGTGACGCTGCCGGTGACGGCGGTGGATGTGAACGTCCACCCCGCCAAGACCCAGGTGAAGTTCGCCCGGGAGCGGGAGGTGTTCGACGCGGTGTACCACACCGTCATGGACGGTCTGGACGCCCAGGGCGCCCCGGTCCCCGCCCCGAAAGCGGCGGAGCAGGTGGTCAATCCCCGGCAGGACTTCTTCCAGTCCATGGACGCCAAGACCTTCCGGGAAAAAACCGCCGCGTCCTCCCGGGAAACGGCGGCCCCGGCAAAGCCCCAGGGCGTCCGTCCGGGGTGGAACACGGAGCAGCACAGCGCCTCCCGGGTGGCGGACAGCCTGCCGGTCCGCCCGGCCTATGGAAGCGGAACGCAAAGCATCTCCCCGCCGAAAGCTGCCGCAGGTCTGTCCAGCGCTTTGGGCAGCGCCCCGGCGTCGGTGACGGCGCCCCGGGAACGGAGCGGCAGCGCGCTGGGCGGTGCTCCCGCGTCGGTGACGGCCCCCGGGAATCGGACGGTCAAAGCGTCCGGCGCCGCATCCGGTCCGGATACGGCGGCGCAGGGCCGCAGCACTGCGCCCGGCGCTTCGGGAACCCTTCCCGCCTCCGCAGCCCCCGCCCGGGAGACGGACGTACCCGCCGTCCCGGAGCGGCCCCGGCCTGTGGTGCCCGCCATTCCGGCGGAGCGGCAGGCACTGGAGATCCCCGGGCAGACGGCGCTGGAGCCGCAGCGGGAGGAACCCTGGCGGATCGCCGGGGAAGTGCTGCACACCTACATCGTCTGCGAAAGCGGCGACGGAGTGGTGTGGCTCATCGACAAACACGCCGCCCATGAGCGGATCAATTTCGACCGCCTGATGGCGTCTCAGGAGCCGCCCATGCGGCAGACGCTGCTGGTGCCCGTGGCAGTGGAGCCAGGCCGGGAGGAGGCGGCGCTGCTGCTGGAAAACCTGCCCCAGCTGGAGAAGCTGGGCTTTGCCTGCGAGGACTTCGGCGACGGCACCATTTTGGTGCGGGAGGTTCCGGCGGACATCGATCCGGCGGATACCGCCGCCACGCTGGAAGAGCTGGCGGAGGACCTGCGCACCGGCCGCAGCACCGATGAGCGGCGGGAGAACCTGCTGCACACCATGGCCTGCAAAGCCGCCATCAAGGGTGGCTGGACCAGTGACCCGGCGGAGCTGCGGGTGCTGGTGGACAAGGTGCAAAGCGGCGAGGTGCGCTTTTGCCCCCATGGCCGCCCGGTGGCGGTGAAGCTCACGAAATACGAGCTGGAGAAGATGTTCAAGCGGGCGTGATGTGCCCGGGGAGGTTCGGTGTGGAAAAGAAGCGGTTTGTGAGAACATACAGACAGGGAACTCTGGACGTGATCGAAGTTTTTGTGGACCGGGAGACCGGCGTCAATTATATCTTTCGAACCTCAGGCAACGCCGGCGGGCTGACGCCTCTGCTGGGCAGGGACGGAAAGCCCGTGGTGACGCCGATACTGGAAGAGGAGTGATGAAATGAAGCTGTTGATCGTGGATTGCTGCATCAGCCAGCGGGGGGAGGCGTCCCGTACCCGGCGGCTGCTGCGGGCCTATGTGGAGTCGTTTTGCCGCAGCCATCCGGACGTGGAGACGGAGACCGTCACGCCGGAGACGCTGCTCTCCCTCAAACCCTTTGACCCGGCGATGCTGGATGAGCGGGACGCCCTGGCGTCGGTGCAGGCCTGGGACGCGCCGGTCTACGACCTGGCCCGGCAGTTCCGGGCGGCGGACGCCGTGGTGGTGGCGGCGCCCTTCTGGGATCTGAGCTTCCCGGCGGCACTGCGGACCTATATCGAGTATATCTCCGCCAACGGCCTTACGTATCACTATGAATCCGACGGCTGCCACGGGGACTGCCGGGCGCAGCAGCTGGTGTACCTCACCACCGGCGGCGACGTGGAGCGGGAGGACTCCCTGGGGGCGCTGTACTGGCGGCAGCTTTGCGCCATGTTCGGCATCGGCCGGTTCGACTATGTCTTCGGCGGCGGACTGGACCTGGATCCCGCCGGGACGGAGGAGCTGGTCGTCTCCGCCTGTGAGCTGGCTGCCCGTCTGGCGGCGGAGGCGTGCTGAGCGTGGAAAACCGGGAGCAGAATACGGCCGCTGCGCCGAAGATCGTCTGTGTGGTGGGCCCCACCGCCTGCGGGAAGACCACGCTGGGGGTGCTGCTGGCCAAGCGGTTTCATGGGGAAGTGGTCTCCGCCGACTCCATGCAGATCTACCGGGGCATGGTGATCGGCACCGCCGCCCCCACGGCGGAGGAGATGCAGGGCATCCCCCACCACATGATCGGCGTGGCGGACCCCACGGAGCAGTGGTCCGCCGCCCGGTATGCCCAGACGGCCATCCCCATCGTGGATGACATCCTCGCCCGGGGCAAGCTGCCCATTCTGGTGGGCGGCACCGGCCTCTGGATGGAGGCGGTGGTCCGGGGCCACGGGTTTGCCGGAGGCCACGCAGGCGGCGCCGTCCGCCGGGAGCTGCAGGAGCGTCTGGAGCGGGAGGGCATCGCGCCGCTGCTGGAAGAGCTGCGGCAGGTGGACCCGGAGGCCGCCCGGCGGCTCCATCCGGCGGATGAAAAGCGGATCCTCCGGGCTTTGGAGGTCTACCGGGAGACCGGAAAGACCATCACGGAGCACAACCGGGAGACGGCGGCCCTGCCGCCCCGGTACGACGCCGTGTGGATCGGGCTGCAGTTTGAAGAGCGGGCGGAGATGAAGGTCCTCATCGACCGTCGGGTGGACGCCATGGTGGAGGAGGGGCTGCTGGGAGAGGTCATGGGCCTGCTCAAAAGCGGCCTGCCCCGGGATGCCACCGCTCTTCAGGCCATCGGCTATAAGGAGTTTCTGGGGGTGGCGGAGGGCACCGCCACCGTGGACCAGGCGGTGGCGGAGGTGAAACTCCGCTCCCGGCAATATGCCAAGCGCCAGCTGACGTGGCTGCGGCGCAACCCGGAGATCCACTGGATCTGGTGGGGAAAAGAGCGGGATTTTGCCCGCGCCCTGCAAATTTCGACGGAAATTCTGTCCGACGCAGGCGTATCCTAAGCCTGGCGGACGGAAAATGCTGGAAAATCGTCCGACCGATTGAAACAGATAAAAGGAGCGGACGAATGATGCAGACCAAGGCGAATTTACAGGATTTGTTTTTACTCAGAGCCCGGCGGGAAAAGATGCCGGTGACCATGTTTTTGATGAACGGCTTTCAGATGCGGGGCATCATCACTGGCTTTGACGCCTTTGTGGTGGTGCTGGACAGCGAGGGCCGACAGCAGATCATCTACAAGCACGCCATCTCCACCATCGCGCCGCTGCGGCCGGTGGACCTTACGGAGGAGTGAGTTCCTTCGGCCGGAGAGGCGCAGAGAAAGGGACACCATGAAAAACAGCTCACTGGGAACAAAATTGCTGCTGGCGGCGGTGACGCTGGCGGTGCTGGTGTATTTCGGCGTCCAGGGCCTGCGGTATCTGGACGATCCGCTCATGACGAGCCTTGCCTACGAGGACCAGGTGGAGGAGTCCATTGACGTCTCCGGCTATGTGGTCCGGGAGGAATCGGTGCTGCCGGATGAGAGCAGCGGATCGCTGCGGCTTCAGCGCTCGGAAGGGGAGCGGGTCAGCGACGGCGGCACGGTGGCGCTGGTGTACGCCGACGCCTCGTCCATTCAGCTGCAGGACCAGATGGACAGCCTCCGGGACCGGATCGAGCAGCTGGAGTATGCCCAGGCCGCGGCCCTTGGGACGGAGGTCTCGCTGAAACTGGACAGCCAGATCCTCCAGGGGATCGTGGACCTGCGGACGGCCATTGCGGAAAACCGCCTGGACCGGGCGGAGGAACATGGGAAGGACCTGAGGAGCCTGGTGCTCAAGCGGGACTACACCGACGCGGACACCGAGGACCTGGCGTCCCAGATCACCTCGCTGCAGACGGAGCTCAAGACGCTCCAGTCCCAGGCGGCCGCCTCCATCCGGCGGATCACCGCTCCCCAGGCGGGGCTTTATTCCGCCGTGGTGGACGGCTATGAGACCGTCCTGACACCGGAGAACGTCTCTTCTCTGACGCCGTCTCAGCTCAAGGCCATCCAGCCGGACGAGAGCGTCCAATCCCAGGTGGGAAAGCTGGTGCTGGGGGATACCTGGTACTATGCGGTCATCATGGACACGGACCAGGCCCGGGAACTGGAAGAGGAGGGCAGTGTCACGCTGCGCTTTGCCAAGAGCGCGGATCAGGACCTGTCGGTGACGGTGGACTCCGTCAGTGCGGAGGAAAACGGCCAGGTGGTCGTGGTGTTCCGGGGCACGACCTACCTTTCTCAGCTGACGCTGCTGCGCCAGCAGAGCGCCCAGATCATCCGGCGCATCGCCGAGGGCATCCGTATTCCGAAGGAGGCCATCCGGACGGAAAAAGTGACGGTGGACGAGGAGACCGGCGAGCGCACGTCCACAGCCATGACCGGCGTGTACTGCATGGTGGGCGCCGAAGCCCGCTTCAAGCCGGTGGAGGTGGTGTACAGCGGGGACGACTTTGTCCTGGTGACCTCCACCCTGGCGGAGAGTGCCTCCGCCAGTCAGGAGAAGGTGCGTCTGCGGTCCGGGGATGAGATCATCATCGCCGCGGACGATTTGTACGACGGCAAGGTGCTCAACCGGCAGATCTACGAATAAAGAGAAAATTGCGCAAGAAAGAGGGAGATCTCATGTCCATCGCAGAAAATATCGCCCGGGTGCGGGCCAATATCGCAGCAGCGGCCCGGGAGGCGGGCCGGGATCCGGCAGACATCATTCTGGTAGGCGCCAGCAAGATGAACGACGCCGCCGCCTGCCGGGAGGCCATTGCCGCCGGCATCGACGCACTGGGAGAAAACCGGGTGCAGGAGATGACGTCCAAACTGGCCGAGCACGCCTATGACGGCGCGCCGCTGCACTTCATCGGCCATTTGCAGCGCAATAAGGTCAATAAGGTGGTGGGCCACGTGGACCTGATCCAGTCGGTGGGCTCTTTGGAGCTGCTGGACGAGATCGAGCGGGTGGCCGCCGCCCGGGATCTGGTGCAGGACATTTTGCTGGAAGTGAACATCGGCCGGGAGGAGGCCAAGAGCGGCTTTGCCCCGGAGGAAGTTCTTGCCGGTGCCCAGGCTGCCGCCAAGCGTCCCCATGTGCGGGTGCAGGGCCTGATGACCATCCCCCCCGCGGACGCGGATCGGCAGGAAAATCTGCGGTATTTTCAGGAAGTGCAGGCACTTTATGTTGACATGAATACAAAATTGTTCCATAATGAATTGAAGTATCTGTCCATGGGAATGAGCGGCGATTACGCGGATGCCATCCGTGCCGGCGCCACCATGGTCCGGGTGGGCACGGCCATTTTCGGCGCCCGGAACTACACCTGAGAGACGCGGAGCACGGCTCCGATGGGAGGTTTTTGCCATGAGCATTTTGGATGAGCTGAAGAAGTGGACCCACCCCTACGAGGACGAGGACGAGGAATACGACGACTTTGAGGAGCCGACCCGCCGGGAGTCCGCCTTTGAGGACCGCCGGGTCAAGGCGGAGGAGCGCCACAACAAGGTGGTCAACATCCACGCCACCACCCAGCTGAAGGTGGTGCTGGTGAAGCCGGAGCGGTTTGAAAACGCCTCCGAGATCGCCGACCATCTCAAGGACAAGCGGACGGTGGTGCTGAACCTGGAGTCCACCAACAAGGACATCGCCCGGCGGTTGATCGACTTCCTCTCCGGCGTGGCCTATGCCGGCGAGGGCAAGATCAAGAAGGTGGCTGCCAATACATACATCATCACGCCCTATCATGTGGACATCGAGGGCGATCTGATCGATGAGCTGGAGAACAACGGGCTGTATTTTTAACGGAGGGGAGTACGGGATATGCTGACACCGCAGGAAGTTTCCACCCACGCCTTTGCCAAGGCGGTGATGGGTGGGTACAATATGGCGATGGTCGATGAGTTCCTGGACGAACTCACGGATGACTATACCGCCCTCTATAAGGAAAACGCAGCGCTCAAGGCCAAGATGAAGGTCCTGGTGGAGAAGGTGGAGGACTACCGGGCAACGGAGGACTCCATGCGGGCCACGCTGCTCACCGCCCAGAAGATGGCGGATTCCATCGTCCACGAGGCGGAGACCAAGCGGGACGAGATCCTGGCCCAGGCCCAGGCGGATGCCAAGGCCCGGATCGGGGAGCTCCATCAGGAGCAGGAGGAGGCCGAGGAGCGGCTGCGGCAGGGCCAGCTGGACCTGGCCCGGTTCATTGCCGCCAGCCGGCAGATCTGCCAGCAGGAGCTGGAGCTGCTGGAGCGGCTGCCGGATCTGCAGGTGGAAGTGGCCACTGTGCCTACGGAGCCGGCAGTGGAAGAGGAGATCGAAGAGCGGGTCCTCTCTGCCTTTGAGCAGGAGACTGCCGCCCAGGAGCAGCCCGCCCAGGCGGAGGAGACTGCTGCGGAAGAGCCTGCCGCCCCGGTGCAGGATTACCCGGAGGGCGATCCCTTCAGCCGTGAGGAGACGGTCTCCGAGCCTACCCGCCGCATCAATCTCAACGACCTCAAGTTCGGACGGAACTACACCACCGACGGAAAATAATCTGGAAAAGCGGCTCTCAGGAGCCGCTTTTTTTCAAAAAGGGAGGCCGCCCTATGGAGAAGACCCCTATCGTCGCTTTTTTATACGACTTTGATAAGACCCTCTGCACCACCGATATGCAGGACTACGCCTTCATCCCCTCTCTGGGCATGACGCCGGCGGAATTCTGGGCGGAGGCCAACGACTTCGGCCGGGCCAACCGCATCGACGGGATCCTGGCCTACATGTACACCATGCTCCGGGAGGCCCGGAAGAAAAACCTGCCCTTTACCCGGGCGGATCTGGTGGAGAAGGGCCGCAGCATCGTGCTCTTTCCCGGTGTGCAGGAGTGGTTTGCGCGCATCAATGCCTTCGGGGAGCGCCAGGGGGTCCGGGTGGAGCATTACATCATCTCCTCCGGCCTGCGGGAGATCATTGAGGGCTCCTCCATCAGCGGGGCGTTCAAGGAGATCTACGCCAGCGAGTTTTACTATGACGAGACCGGCACGCCGGTGTGGCCCAAGCTGGCGGTGAACTTCACCGCCAAGACCCAGTTCGTCTACCGCATCAACAAGGGCGTGCTGGACGTGTCCGACGACAAGACCCTCAACGACTCCATGCCCGACGATTCCAAGCGGGTGCCGTTCACCAACATGATCTACATGGGGGACGGCCTCTCCGACGTGCCCTGCATGAAGATGATGCGGGCCTACGGCGGCCAGGCCATCGCCGTCTACCAGCCCAGCAACCGCCCCGGCGTGGAGGATCTGCTGGCCAAGGGCCGGGTGGACTTCATCTTCCCGGCGGATTACCGGGAGGGGACCGCCCTGGATACCACAGTGAAAAACATCATCCGCCGTATGGCCATCACGGACCGGCTGGCGGAGGAGAACGCGGAGCAGCTGCGCTCCATCGGCGGCGATCTGCTGCCGGATCAGGTGGGCCTTTTCTAAGGGACCGGGGCCGTGAAAAATGGAAGGGATGTACAAAGGCAGAGCCATCCGGGCTCTGCCTTTTTTCCACAAAAAGACAGAAAAATCGGGGAGATTCCCCTTTACATCGTGTAGCTATTTTGTTAAACTATACCCTGCGTATTTAAACGAGAACGCAAAGGAGAGAGAAGAAACATGGCTTCCACCACTGAATTTTCCCGCACGCTGTCGCTGCTGCGGCAGGAGCGGGGCGTATCGCAGCGCACGGCGGCGGGGGACCTGGGTATCTCCCAGGCGCTGCTGAGCCACTATGAAAACGGCATCCGGGAACCGGGCCTGGCCTTCGTGGTCCGGGCCTGCGATTATTATCACGTCTCCGCAGACTTCATGCTGGGGCGCACGCTGTCCCGGGACGGCAGCATGCTCTCCTCCGAGGAGGTGCTCAGCGCCGCAGAGCCGGGCAATGTGCTCCAGGGCAGCGTGCTGGCCACCCTCCAGAGCAAGCTCCTCTCCGGCGCCGTGGGCGTGCTCTTCGGCCTTTTGGGCAAGCTGGGGGACAAGGGCGCCATCAATGCCGCCGCGGCCTACCTGGGCAGCGCCGTCTACCAGCTTTACCGCCACCTTTACCGCCACGCCGGGGCCAACGAGGCCTACTTCGCCCTGGATCCCAACGCCTGCACCATGGACGCCGCCCAGGCGGACATGAAGGTGGCGGAGATCCGCTATGCCCGGAGCCTGCGGACCATGGCCGCCAAAAAGGCGGAGTTCCCGGATCTTTCGCCTGACGCCCTCAGCGATGCCTATCCCGGCCGCTGCCAGAGCCTGACCCAGGTGCTCAGCACCGCGGATGCCCGGCTGACGGCCCTGACGACGGAGCGTGAGGCATGAGTTTTCAATCCCTTTCCTTTCTCGCCTTTTTGGCGGTGACCCTGGGGGTGTGCCTGCCGCTGGGACGGCGGAACCTCCGGTGGGGCCAGGCGGCGCTGACCCTTTTCTGCCTGGCGTTCTATGTGCTGGGCGGCGGCTGGGCGGCACTTTTGGTGCTGCTGGCGGGTGCCGTGGTGACCGTGGCGGCGGTGCGGTATCTGACCTCCGGCGGCAAAACGGAGAAGCAGCGCCGGGCCGCGGCGGCGGTGGCCATCGTGTGGCACGTTGCGGTGCTGCTGGTCTTCAAGTACACCGGATTTTTCACCGGCGGCGCCGTGGACCTGGGCTGGGCGCCTCTGGGATTGAGCTTTTTCACCTTCCAGCAGATCTGGTGCATCAAGGAGGTCTATACCGGCGCCTTCCGCCCGGAGAGCACCGGGAGCTTTTTGCTCTATGACTTCTTTTTCCCCTCCGTCACCTCCGGGCCCATCCTCAAGCCGGAGAACTTCTTCCCCCAGCTGACGGAGGGCCGCTTCCTGCACCCCACGTGGGAGGATGCGGCGGCGGGCGTGTACGCCATCGCCGTGGGCACCATCAAGAAGGTGCTGCTGGCGGACCCCTTCGGCGTGGTGGTGAACAACGGCTGGGCGCAGCTGGGCGACCTGAGCGCCCCCGCGGCCTGGCTGGTGATCCTGGGCTACACGCTGCAGCTGTACTTTGATTTTTCCGGCTACTGCGACATTGCCGCCGGCCTTGCCCGGCTGTTGGGACTGCGTCTGCCGGTGAACTTTGACTCCCCCTACCGCAGCCTCTCCGTGGGAGAGTTCTGGAAGCGCTGGCACATCACCCTCACCAGCTTCCTGCGGGAGTGCGTCTACTTCCCCCTGGGCGGCAGCCGGAAGGGGACTGTGTGTACATACCGGAATATTTTCGCCATCTACCTCATCAGCGGCTTCTGGCACGGGGCGGGCTGGACCTTCATCGTCTGGGGACTGCTCCACGGCCTGGGCCAGGTGATCGAGCGGATCTGGGGCCCCGGCCGGGACAAGCTGCCCCGGTGGCTGCGGTGGGGCGTGACGTTCCTGTTTGTCAATGTGGCCTGGGTATTTTTCCGGGCGCCGGACTTCTCCGGGGCATTGGAACTGCTGGGCCGTGCGGTGAGCGGCGGCCTTGCCAAGCCCGAGGAGTGGCTCTTATCGGGGCTTTTCTCCAAGGAGATCGGCGCGGTGGAGCTGCTGATCCCCGGTGCTGCCGACTGGGTGAACATCCTCCGGGTGATCGGGCTGTACGGCATCGGACTGCTGGCGGCTCTGTGGCCCCGGAACACCATCACCCAGATGGACCGCTTCCGTCCCACCTTGTGGCGGGGAGCGGTGCTGGTGATCGGGCTGACCTGGTCCATTTTGTCCTTCACCGGCATCACCACCTTTATTTATTCCAATTTCTGAGGAGGCCGCGATGAAACAAGCATATCGACGCTGGGTCTGCGGCCTTGTGGCGGCGGTGGCGGCGCTGCTGGCGCTGTGTGCCGCCGTGGTGTATATCGTGGATCCCTGCTTATACTACCGGATGCCGGAACACTGGGAGCCGGTGTTTTTCAGTGAGCGATACCAGGCGGCGGGCCTGGCGAAAAATGTGGAGGCGGATACGGTGCTGGTGGGCACCTCCATGGCGGCCAACTACCGGGCCAGCCAGATCGAGGAGGCCTTCGGCACCTCCGCGGTGCGCATCACCATTCCCGACGGCTATCTCAGCGAGTTCGACAAGGTGATGGACGTGCTCTTCCGCAGCCAGACGCCCCAGCGGGTGGTGTTCGGACTGGATGTGAACATTCTCACCCGGGACGAGAGCGGCGTGACTTCCGCCATGCCGGACTACCTCTACAACAAAAATCCCTTTGACGACGCCCAGTATCTTTTGAATAAGGATACCCTTTATTACAGCGGTTTCGTCCTGATGAGCAACAAAAGCTGGGGCGGCGGTGAAACGCTGGACGAGGGCTTCACCTGGGACGGCGACATCTGGTGGAACCATATGACGGCGCTGGACAACTACGACCGTCCCGACATCCAGCCCACCCAGCCGGTGGAGCCCTATGTGGAAAACGCCAAGGCCAATCTCCAGGTGGTGACGGGCTGGATCAGCCAGCATCCCGACACGGAGTTCGACATCTTCTTCCCACCCTACAGCATCCTCTTCTGGGACAAGACGCAGCGGCTGGGGGAGATGGATGCGGTGTTCGCCGCCATGAGCACGGCCTGCGAGACGCTGCTGGCCTATGACAATGTACAGCTCTATGCCCCGCTGCTGGATGGGGAACTGGTGCTGAATTTGGACAACTACTGCGACTATGTCCACCACTCCAACGAGGTCTGCCAGCGGGTGCTGGACAAGATGACCGCCGGGGAGGACCGCCTCACGGCGGAAAATTGGCAGGAGACTCTCGCCAACTGGCAGGCGTTTGTGGTAGACTATAACTACGACCAATATTGGGACCCGGCCTTCTGGCAGGCGTGGAACGCAACGCATGTCAGCGCTCCCAAGCCCTGGGAGACCTGAGCGCGGTGCGGGGTCCGGATGAGTGAAATCCCCGGGCGGAGCGCATCCGCCCAACGGAGGTTAACAATATGACAAAGCAATCCAATATCCGCAATTTTTCCATCATTGCCCACATCGACCACGGCAAGTCCACCCTGGCGGACCGTCTGCTGGAGGCGTGCAACGCCGTCTCCGCCCGGGAGATGGAGGCCCAGCTCCTGGACAACATGGACCTGGAGCGGGAGCGGGGCATCACCATCAAGGCCCGTGCCGTGCGGCTCAATTACCACGCTCAGGACGGGCAGGACTACGAGCTCAACCTGATCGACACCCCGGGCCACGTGGACTTCAACTACGAGGTCTCCCGGTCCCTGGCGGCCTGTGAGGGCGCGGTGCTGGTGGTGGACTCCACCCAGGGCGTGGAGGCCCAGACCCTGGCCAACACCTACCTTGCCATGGAGCACGACCTGGAGATTTTGCCGGTGTTCAACAAGATCGACCTGCCCGCCGCCGACCCGGAGAAGGCCAAGCACGAGGTGGAGGACATCATCGGCCTGCCCGCCATGGACGCGCCGGAGATCTCCGCCAAAATGGGCATCAACATCGAGGCGGTGCTGGAGGACGTGGTGAAGAACGTCCCGCCGCCCGCCGGCGACGTAAAGGCCCCCCTGAAGGCGCTGATCTTCGACAGCCAGTACGACAGCTACCGGGGCGTCATCGTGTATTTCCGCATCATGGAGGGCACGCTGCGCACCGGCCAGCAGGTGAAGATGATGGCCTCCGGCGCCACCTATCAGGTCATTGAGTGCGGCCATCTGCTGCCCCTGGGCATGGAGGCCTGCGAGGCCCTGGAGGCCGGCGAGGTGGGCTACTTTACCGCCAGCATCAAAAACGTGAAGGACACCCGGGTGGGCGACACCGTCACCGACGCCGCCAATCCCACGGCGGAGGCCCTGCCCGGCTACCGTCCCGTGCAGCCCATGGTGTACTGCGGCATCTACACCGAGGACGGCTCCAAGTACCCGGACCTGCGGGACGCCCTGGAAAAGCTCCAGCTCAACGACGCGTCCCTCTCCTTTGAGCCGGAATCCTCCGTGGCGCTGGGCTTCGGTTTCCGCTGCGGCTTCTTGGGCATGCTCCATATGGAGGTCATTCAGGAGCGGCTGGAGCGGGAGTTCGATCTGGACCTGGTGACCACCCTGCCCTCCGTCATCTACCACGTCTACAAGACCGACGGTACCATGGTCACGGTGGATAATCCCCACAACTATCCGGACCCCGCTTCCATCGAGCACGCGGAGGAGCCCTATGTCAAGGTGAACATCATCGCCCCCAACGAGTACGTGGGCAATATCATGCCCATGTGCCAGGACCGCCGCGGCGAATTCAAGGATATGCAGTATCTGGATACCAACCTGGTGGAGCTCCACTACCAGATGCCCCTCAACGAGATCATCTACGACTTCTTCGACGCCCTGAAGGCCAACACCCGGGGCTACGCCTCTCTGGATTATGAGCTCTCCGGCTACCGGACCAGTGAACTGGTAAAGGTGGATATGAAGCTCAACGGCGACGGCGTGGATGCCCTGAGCTTCATTGCCCATAAGGACAAGGCCTATCCCCGGGCCCGGCGGCTTTGTGAAAAGCTCAAGGAGAACATTCCCCGCCAGCTCTTCGAGATCCCCGTCCAGGCGGCCATCGGCGGCCGGGTCATCGCCCGGGAGACCGTCAAGGCCATGCGCAAGGACGTGCTGGCCAAGTGCTACGGCGGCGACATCACCCGGAAAAAGAA
>ERZ827037.2345-NODE-2345-length-16213-cov-4.620745_pt1 | contig 16213 bp, 18 predicted proteins | sample MGYA00519924_ERZ827037 | MGnify/ENA primary metagenome ERZ827037 (study PRJEB31778, sample SAMEA3449250) | human gut metagenome | biome: human gut; feature: human-associated habitat; material: faeces | place: United Kingdom | collected 2010/2012 ...
GGGTTTTTTACGTGAAAAATGTACAAAAGTTCTTAGATATGGTAATATGATGATAAATTGAAATTGATTAAATTCTTGAGATACTGGATGCTTCTTGTTCGGAGGGCAAGAAGATATGCGATTGAAGCTAAATTATTAAAAACATTTCAAATGGATCATTTCCTAAAGGAATCCGCAATATAACAAAGGAAAGAAGATAAAAACATGATAATTGAGATATTATTTAGTGAAGTAAAGGATATAACAAAGCTCTATAAAAGCAAAGAAGTTGATAATTCTGATTTTGGAGTTATTACTGAAACAGAATATTTAGGAAAAAAATACAGTGAAAAGGTACTTGCAGATGTTGTGGGTGGATTTGAAGGAAAAAAAAGTATTTGTTATGTAGGGTGCCTACAAAGAATTGCGAATGAGGTGTTTGATTTTGACTTATTAGAATCAAAATATCGAGTATCATTTACAATTGATACATATGGGAATAGTAAAGCCAGATTAAAAGTAAAACTTGAGCAAATTGAACCAAAACCAAGAGAAGAATATGATATGTTGCTGGAACAATTGAAAATTGCAATAAAGGACAGATTGATTAGAGATTGGAATAGATGTATATGGATGACAGATGAGCAATCAGAGGCATTATGCACAATGATTTATCCAATGGTATTTGAAACAGAAAATGAAATGAGAGCACTAGTAAATAAGGTGCTAATTCATTATATTGGAGTTGATTGGATAAAGAAAATAGGAATGGAGAAATATGATTTAAGCTATGAAAATCTTGTAGGAGATTTTCGACGGATTTCTCCTCAATATGGAGGCGTTGATGATACGTTTTTTTCAATGACCTTAGAAACAATGATGGAAATTATAAAAAAAGGAAAAATTTATGATGAAAGTGTTACAATATCATCAGCTGATTGGAAAGCTCTAAATGAAAAGAAGAATAAGAGTGCTGATGCAGTGCTTGGATATATTCAAAATAAAAGAAAAGTAAATATGGACATATGGAAAGATATTTTTGAGCAGTATTTTGATTTCGAGCTATCAGTAATTACTGACTTTATAAAGAATAGAAACCATATTGCTCACAATAAGTTACTAAATTGGATTAGTATGCAAAAAATCAAGCAAAATGTAGAATTATTAAAATCGTATATTGAAAGTGCAGATCAAAAATTTGAAGAGTCAGATCTTTCAGAAGAACTAAATATGACAATATATGCTCAACAAGAGTTAGAACGAGAAGAAGAGGAAGATAGAGATTGGGAAGAAAACTACTTAAGGGATAGAATTCAAGAGGAAACAGGTGTTGAGATACTTACGATTGATGGGGTTTTAGAAAAATTTAACGAGTTGTTAGATAAATTATACACCGAAATTTATGATGAATTATATTTTAATCCATGTTTTAACATAAGTCAACAATATGCAATTGAGGAGAAGGCAAATGAACAGATATTATTTAAAGTTCAATCAAATGCAGTGCAAGAATCTGAAATAGAAGTAGTAGTTAGTCTTTGGTTGGATGGTGATATGGATTCAGATAGTTCAGCAACAATTAGTTGCAGAAAAACGAATGAAAAGGATAAATATTTATTTAAAGCTGAAATTAGATATCACAATGGTTCAGGGTATGAAGATTATGATTTAGGTGGCATCTATTTAGATAGCCAGTCCGAGATTGATGATTCTGAATTAAATGATTTTAAAAAAGAATTAATGATTTACATGGAAGAAGAATTAAATCCAATGGTTAAAAAACTAGCTGCATATAATAAAGTTAATAAAAAACCTGTATCTGATGAAGCTTGCTATGAATGTGATAAAAAGGGTATCTCTGTAATGAAAGACTTTTACCCTGAAGGATTTTGTTGTTTTTGTGGTACTGATAATAATGAATAACCAATTTTAGGAAGGACTTGTGCTGATATATCATCTAATTCTTATGTAGAGAATAAGATAAACAAAAGGTTTACGTTACATAAATAAAAAGCTAGTTTTGTAGAGCTAATGTTTTAGTTAGGGAAATTGGAATTGATTTACGTAAAGACCACGACAAGTTTCCGTTTGTAGAGAATAATTAAGAATAAAAATCTGTAAACCCCTTACGCCACCCAAGAGCGTAAGGGGATACAGATTTTTTTTGATGGAAAGATAAGAAAGTTCATACAAAAATTGAATAATTTTTTATGGAAAATATTATTCGTTCAAACTACATTTCATGTGTAATTTTGTAGTTTTAAAATTTGAATCTTTATATAATCTCCCCTGCGTATTGTTTACGTAGGCGGTATTTTTTTGAAAGTTTTTGGCTCGTTATTAAGAGAGGAGTTTTGGGAATATGAAATATAGCCAGAAAAAAAATAATTACAAACATTAGCAGAGAGTATTTTTTTAAAATATTTAATACCACAATTTTTCATGGGTCTTAGCATTAATGAATGAAAATCATTAAAATCATCCAGATCTAATAAAGAATAGCCGTTTTCTGGTATGAAAAAAAGATGATATTTAGGCGGTGTTTTGTCTTGAGAGAAATACCAAAAATACCAATCCTTAACAATTTTTTTTGTGTCTAATGTATCTGGCAATAAAATTAATCCTGAATTAATTGGAATATTAAAATAATAGTTTAGATTAATTATTTGGTTTAAATCATTGTATGAATATTGAAAATAAGGTTTTCTTCTATAGGCAACAGTTTGATTATCTTGACCTTTTCCATATATGCATCCCACAAAAGTATTTTTTCGACTGTAATTGAATGTTGAGCCATTGTTTTTGGTAAGGGGATAATAAGCATAATGTAGTTGATAAAAATATATAAAGTTATAAGAAGCTTTATCGTCAATTTTTTTTCGTAAATATTTTAAATAAATTAAATCAAGAGAAGCGGGAAGCGTTTTTAAATACTTTTTTAAAGATGCTAAAGCCTTTCGAATACTGTCAGGAGTAATTGTACAAAAATATTTTAGTTGAATATATTCTGTCAAGAGAGACGATGTCCATGTTTTTTCACCTAAATGTAAAAATTGTGGCGAAGGATAGTGTTTTAAAAAAGTTTTTAGAAAAAGTTCTTTCCCAATAGGTTGAATGTAGCCAGATTTTTGTGAACCTGTTAAAAATGAATTAATAATACTTTGAGCTCGAGAGAGCTTTATTTTTTTGTAATCGAGAGAGCTATTTTTTTGTAAAAGTGTATAGCTATGTATGAATTCTTCATTGGTTGATGTGGACAAATATAATTCTATAATTTCTAATTTTTGAAAAACCTTAGGAAATTTTTGAAAAAGTATTTTCAATTCTCTAATTGTTTCGGTATTTGTGAGTAGTTTTAATGTTTTATTTTCCATTCTAATTCCCCCTAATATTGATAATTATATAACAAATGGAAAAATATTGCCAAGAGTAAAATTGTCACATGATTAGAAAAAACTTGAAAACAAGGGAAAAAAGCGAAAATCATTTCAAAAAAAATAAATTTTATATAGTAGCAAATAGGAGATATAAAGTACCTTAGTATAAATAGTACCGTATAGGTATAGCATGGGTCAAAAAAAGTGTCGAAAAAGGTGGAAATAAGTTCTGTATGGGCGGTTTAATTATATGTGAAAAGTAAGAAAATTCGCTGGGAGTAGGTTAAAAGATGGTAAGTTTGATATCATATTTTTGTAATTAATTACAAAATCTATTGCAATGGAAATGTAACTGAAAAAAATAATGATTTCCGCTTATTCAAGAAATGGATGCATACATGGATTGGATAAGTAGGAAATCATTTACAAACAGAAAAGGAGATTATTTAAATGAAACTTTATAAATTATTAGCTGGAATTTATACAGGAAAAATAAAAACGTATAATACCAGAAGATCTAATAGAACAGGTTTAACTTATTTAAACCTTACAGTAACCATCAATGCGAACGGACAGAAAGTAGATTTTCAAAAATCATACTGTCTGGATCCAGGAAAGAACATGGATATCATAGAAATTATGGAAGCAGTAGATGGGGTAGATGTAGATGAAGAAGCAGATTTTGAAAAGCTGTATAACCATTTCTTTAAAGTTAGCATTGTCTACAATAAATTGGGACAACCATTTATTTCAGAGTTACAGGTAGCTGAAGATTTTGAAGTGGAAGAGGAGGATTTATTTTGAAGTTAATATCCATAAAGCAAGGGTTATATCCGGGTTACATTAGAGATTATAATATAAAAACCTCTGATAGAACTGGTAAAAAGTATCTAAATTTAAATCTTCTGATTGACACTTTTAAACAAGAGGCTGATGTTCAGAAATCATATTGTCTGGACATAGGGTATAATCTTTCGATTATAGAACTCATGGAAGAAGTGGGAGGATTGGATAAGTCTGGAAATGCTGACTTTGAAAAGTTATATGACCATGAATTTATGGTAGGTATATATTATAACGATTTTGGTCAGCTGATCACAGACAAAATATTTACAATCCTTGAAGATGATTTTGAGGAGGATGAAGGATGTCGAATGACAAAAGAGTATACAGGCTTCTAAAATCAAAAAAAATTTCTGTTGGAAAAGCGGAAGATGGAACATTTCTTTGTTCCATCCCGCACAATGGAAATAAAGAAATACTTGATATCCATTCATCCAATTTCAGAATAGCTTTTAAGTCATTCTGGAAGAAAGAATATGGTGAGTTGTTGAACGATAAAGAAGTTCAAGAGATCATAAGCATTATGGAAGTCGAGTGTTATGAATCCAAGAATAAAATACAACGTAATCATCGTATTTATACAAAAGGAAGAATGCTCATTTATCAGTTAAATACGGATAATAATACAAGTGTCCGTATAGAAGATGGAGAGTGTGAGATTGAAGAGACACCTGACTTCATGTTTTATACAGACAGGAACTTTAAGAATCAGGTAGAACCAGATTTAAACGTTATGCCGGAAGAGTTATTACCGTATATCAGAAAGCATTTCAATGTTAAAGATGAAGACGATGTCATTCTCATTAGCATATTGATTGTTTCTAGTATGTTAGGAATGAACTTCAATCATCCAGTAATTCTGATACAGGGAGAAAAAGGCTCTGGAAAATCAGAATGTTTGAAAAAACTGGAAATGATAATCGATCCAAAAGATTCTGGAATATGTGCTTATACAAGTAACAAAGAAGCGATTGTACTCCGATTATCTAAAAGTTATTTTACCTGTTTCGACAACGTAAGCTTTATATCAAAAGCCATATCGGACTTACTTTGCAGTGCGGTAACGGGGGCAAGCGATACTACAAGACGGTTGTATACAGATACCGAAGAAAGAATCGTGAAGCTTCACTCCATCATAGGTATAACATCTATCAATGGGGTTGCAAGGTCTTCTGACCTTGTTGACCGTTCGTGTCTGATAGCTCTGAGTAGATTTGAAAAATCTGAAATAAAAACAGAGCAGAGTGTTATGGCAAGCTTTCAAAAAGATTTACCGTTCATATTGGGTGCAATTTTTAATACGATTGCTGGTGTATTGAGTGACAGGAAGAAAGTAAAAGCAAGACACAAGATTCGTCTAGCTGACTTCCATGAAAAAGCTATTAAAATTGGAAGAGTATTAGGTATCGAAGAAGATAAAATATCCGACATATTATTCCAGAACAGACTCGACCTGTCATTAAGTATACTAGAATCAAGTTCCATAGCCATATGTTTGAAAGAACTTATGGATGGCGTATGTGAATATGTAAATACACCAACAGAATGTCTGAATGAGTTAAAACACATCGCACTCCAAAAAGGAATTGATAAATCGACCCTTCCCAAAGATGGTTCGAGATTAACCAAGGCATTTATTTTAATCAGAGATGAATTAAGTGAGGTGTATGGACTGGATTTTGAACAAAAACGAGGTAAGGAACGTCTTTATGTGATAACCAATAAGAACTTAAAAGAGGAGCTTGATGAAGAATGATCCGTCGCTTCGTCGGTAAGAGGGGAAAATTATTTATATATTTTTTCCCCTTTATAAAAAAGTTAGTGACGTAGTGACGATGGGTAATTGTAATGATTGTTCTGTATGAATGTTGAATGAATAACAACACAGAACAACCACGACAACACAAACAGACAGAAGAAAAAAGGAAACATCAACAAACACCACAGCGACAGACTACCACATCCACGAACACAAAGTAGACGGAGGGGTCAGAATATATGCAGAAGCGAAGACACGAAGTGACGAAGACCTGCAGATATTCTGATGGTGCACGATAAACAATCGTGCACACGCCCCCCCCAAAAAAAAAGAAAAGCGTGAAGCGCAAGCTTCACAAGACTAAAAGGGCGGTGGAACAGGTGGAAGTAATTCTTATCAACCATTCGTAATTATCGTATTTTTCAAAGTAATATTATTTTTATGAATGATTGAGTAAGAGAAAGGAGGAATATATGGAACATCAGGATACAAAAAAGTTGGAGATGAAACCACTTTTGATAAAGATGTTATTCATAAATAATAAAATCAATCATTCGACATACAAGAAAGTTGTGAAACAGTACAGGAGGAAGGAACGAGCATAATGGACAATTTGGCTTATAAGATGCAAGCAATGTGTATCAGTAACAGGTCAAGAACAAGTATACAGGATAAAGTCCGGGTATGTTTTTACGGAAGAGTATCTACACAACATGAGGAACAGGTTAACGCATTAAGTAATCAGCTTCAATGGTACGAGACGATTCTGGCAGAACATCCGAACTGGGAAAAAGTTAATGTATATGTGGATAAAGGTGTGACAGGTACACAGGCAAAGAAGAGAGAGGGATTCATGCAAATGATAAAAGATGCAGAGAAAGGTGACTTTGACCTTATCTGTACTCGTGAAGTATCAAGATTTGCACGTAATACGGTAGACAGTTTACAGTACACAAGACAACTGAGAGAGTGGGGGGTAGAAGTATTCTTTTACAATGATGGTATCTGGTCACTGGAACAGGATGGGGAGTTAAGACTTACGATCATGTCTGCAATGGCACAGGAAGAATCAAAACATATCAGTGAAAGAGTAAGAGCCGGACAGAGAATATCCAGAGAAAAAGGTGTCCTTTATGGTAATGGAAATATCTTAGGATACAGACTGATCAAAGGGAAAAAGTCCATAGATAACACATATGAAATCATAGAGGAAGAAGCCGAAACCGTAAGAATGATTTATGACCTGTATTTAACTGGGATGGGAGCAAAAGCTATCGCAGGTAAAATGGTAGAGATGAAAAGGAAAAAGGCAGATGGAACATACAACTGGGAACATTTGTCAGTACTACGGATATTAAATAATAAGACATATGCCGGTTATATCAGTTACAATAAATCCTATACGAAAAACTTTCTGGGACATAAAAGGGTAACGGTACGGGATGTCAGCCAATATGAATATGTCAAAGGTAACTTTCCGGCGATTGTATCAGAAGAGACTTGGAACAGAGTACAGGCTATAAAGAGTAAGAAAGTAGTTATCGTAGACGGTAGAAAATGTTCTAAACCGATATCAAAAGATAAGTGGTGCAGACATCTGGTATGTGAATGTGGCAGTGTGTACGGAAAATACAAATGGAGAACCAATAAAAATGGTGAGGTCAGTAATGGATATCAGTGCAGACATCAAATCCGCTACCGTAAAAGAAGTTTCCATGAAAAACAGGGATTGGATGGTACGGGATATTGTAATGTGCCGTCTATCTGTGAATGGAAACTAGACTTCATGGCTAAAAGTATTCTGGAAAGGTTATGGAAAGACCAGAAAAGTTCAGTAGAAGAATTGCTCCAGGATATTCAGGATAATTACAGTGAAGAGACTGGAATTACAGATCGTGAATATCAGATAGAAAAACTGAAAAGAGAATCGGAAAGATTAAAGAACCGTATGAGTAATCTTGTAGATATGAAACTGGATGACTTGATCGGTAGTGAAGAGTTCGAAGACAAGAAATGTACGATTGATGAACGGATGTTACAGATTAAGAATGAACTGGCAATATTGTCACAGGATGAAGAGGATAATGAGCCTGTAGAAGTAGAAGGAGAGATTAAAAAAATAAAAGAGTATCTGAATGGTGTGTGTGATTTGAATCAGAAACAGTTAAGTGACGAACTGGTAGACGCTGTTATAGCAAGAATCACACCAATGGAAAACGGCGCTTTTAAATGGTATATCCAAGGTGAAGAGTACGATACAGAAATTTCTTTTGATGAATCTAAGTATGTTTTATATGACAGATTTACACTGAATTTTGAAGAAGCAAAGAAGTACAGAAAAGCATTTGGTAATTTTATAAGAGCAGTACAGTGGAAAGACCTTATCGTAGAAGTCTACATAAGACAGGATTAACAATACAGTACCGTTAATAACAATCATGAAATATTAGGATGAGAAAGCTTGAAATGAATAAAATGAGAAAAAGGGAAACAGATGAAAAGAAAGAAGTCTGTTTCCCTTATTTTATTGCGATGAAAGGATGAAAAATTATGATGAAAAATACAATATCTATGAACGTGTCAGCAATCGGAACAGATGATGGAAAGAGCACTTTTGAAGTACAGAGAACATGGAATGAGAAAGGGAAGAAAGCAATTGCTATAGGAATGTATCCAACCATATCAGTAGAAAACTGTGGAATGTTGGACGTATCAAATATGCACCTGTTAAACCATGCAAATGATTTTGGATGGGGAGAACTGAGAATGTTGAATCTGTATGCAACGGTCGTAAACGGAAAGCCAAGTGTCAGTCAGTTACAGGGTAACAGTCTTGCTTATATTGAAGAGATATTAGAAACAAAAGATATCAAGACTTATGACATCGTAATTGCGTGGGGAAATTCAATGGCAACACATAAGAATACGATTAAGGCAAAGATAGATTTGTTGTCTATGTTAATGGAAAAGGGATTGAGTGCAAAGTGTATTACAGTAGATTGTCTGAGTACCAAGAAAAGTTACGGTATTCATCCGCTTTATTTAGGACTGCATTATCCAAAAGATAAATGGAAGTTGATAGATTTTCCAGTGAAAGAAATGTTAGAGGAATTGGAAAAGAGTCTAAAAACAGATAAAACATCTGAAAAGAAAAAGACGAAGAAAATCGAGAAGAAAGTGAAGTCTACAGAAAAGTCTGCTGAAGGAAGGGCTGGTGAATAGTATGCACATTACAGTAAGAAAAAGACGAGAACTGAAAATGTTGAGACAGGTTAATCCGTATATGTCAAAGTATAAAATTCCAAGAGAAATATTAGAACATGTGGAGGATATTCTGGATAAAAAGAATCTTGGGAAAAAGGGATATGTAGCAATCATACTGAATCCGATAAAAGATGATGAGGTAGACGTTCTGGATGAATTGAATCTAAACTGTAATGAGGTTGAGATTCCAGATAATAATTTCTTCTATATTGTAATTAGGGGGAAGAAACATCCAATGAAGAAGAAAAAGAGATGGTACAGTTACGATATTATCTTACCAGAGAACGGTGGAAGAATTTATGTGATTTATTGTATGTATGAGGAACATTTAAGAGATATAGGAGTGATTTAAGATGTTGAGATACTTTTGGAGAGCAACACAGAAAGACCGAATCAGAGATACTTGTACCGAGTATAATTTGCCGTCTAAGGTTAGGGAGCGAATTATTTCTACAGTAGAATTGTTGGACAGTTATTATGGAGTAGGAAGAAGTATGAACGATGACGGAGGATGTGTCATATTGATTATAGACGACGATGTAAGCCGGACAAAACAGGCTTACGAGGAAGTATTAAAGAAGTATCATACCTGTGAAGAGGAACGGGAATTTCAAGATATTTTATATTCCGATAGACAGGAAGAGTATTATGCAGACCTCTACATAGTTAGCAGTGAAATCGGAATAACGATTATCTGGTATCAAAAAGAAAGGTCGTAAGATGAAAGAATATATAGCATTTGGAGTGGGGATGATGTTAGCTTTAGCCTGTATTATGCTCCTTGAAAATATAGAAGCAGAAAGGAATGAATAACGAATGAAAAAAAGTAGTTTGTTAAGTGTGATGATTGAAGGAATGAAACTGGTTGTATCTATGTATGAGATATGTCGGACAGAAAAAAAGAGACGGAAGTGATAGGTGAAGGGAATAGAATAAGCAGATACTCCGAAAGCTTTGTGGCTTTCTTGGTATCTGCTTATTCTTCATCATCAATATATTCCATAATATCAGAGACACTACATTTTAGTAACTTACAGAGCTGATTGACAGTATTAGTAGAGATACTGTTGCCTTGTTTGATTGAATAATAGGTTGCTCTTGAAAAACCCATTTTTTCAAGTCGGTATGATGTAATTTTTTTTGCACTCATTGTTCGGAATAATGGGGCATAGCTTATCATTTAAAATCTCCTTTATCAGTACACTTATTATAATTTTATGGAACGATGGATTTCTTGACTATGTACGAATATCCGAGTATACTGTTGATAACAGTAAAGGGATTTTGTAGAAAGGATGGTAAAAATGTCATTCTTACAAACGATAAAAAATGTTGTTGCATGGGAAAAAGACGAAGATTTTTTTGACAAAGAAGCAACAATCAAAGAATATTTTAAGGTGTGTCCGCCAGAAAAAAGACGAAAAGTAAGTAATTACGATGAATTATATTTAGAAGCATTGAAGTATGTAAAGAAACAGAGCTTTGAAGAAAATACGAAAGATATGGAAGACTATTTCTACGAGATGACAATGGATGAAGGCGTAGTTGCAGTTTGTATAGGAATTTTTGCCTATAATATAGCTTGTGACATAGATAAGAATGGAAAAGAATGGGAAAAGAAGCTTGATAAAAAGGTTAATAGAGAAGCAACAATCAAAGAATATTTAAAGAAATGCCCACCAGAAGAAAGAAAAAAAGTAAATAGTCGGGATGAATTATACAAAGTAGCAAAAAAATATGTAGGTAAGCAAATTTATGACAGGAATAATCCTTTTGATAAACGATTAGGAAAAAATCATAGGACTTTTGGACATGATATTTTTGCATTTGGATTAAAAAGTATCCCTAATGATTATCCTGTGTATAAAGAGAAAATAATGGGAATAAATGATTATGAACCTATTGGAAAATATCTTGGCAAAGAAGATGGAAGAATAACAATGCTAGATTTAATATGGCATGAATATGGCGCAAAAGAGAATAGTTTGCTAGAAGGTATATTTTCTTGTGTAGGTCATACGGTAGTTCATTTTGCAAAAGATTTATTAACTCCTGATGGTGTACCACTACCGTTTTCTTCGCTTAAAAATGATTATATACCATTGGAAGGAGACGATATTTTTGATCAAAATGATTACATATTAGAAAATAAATTCAATGAATGGGTCGATAAATACAATGGTAATATGAAAGCCTCTGACTTTGTAACATTAGGTTTTATAGAAAGTATGTGTAAATTGTACACGGCACAAAAGAAATTAGGTGAGAAAGCAGAATCGTTTAATCGTGATTTAAAGATAATTGCAATGGGAACTTGCATTATGATACAAATGTCTTCTATGATTTTAAACCAGAAAAACATAATAAAAAAGGGAAAAGATAAAGGAAAAAAAGCGATGGTTCCGGGAGCAAAGTGGAATGTTATTTTAACAGGTGCGATGATGAAAGCAATGACACAAGAAATGACAGAAGTCACGAAAGTAAGAAAAGAAGTTAATAAAGCATATTCTCAAAAAATTAATGAGGTGAAAACTAATGAGTAATAATAACACAAATAATAAGAATGATAAGAAACCAAAAATAAATACAGGTAATATATTAATTGATATTGGAGCAACGATATTAGTTGCAGCCGGAGGAGCAGTGTTAGGAGAAGTTTCTCACAGAGTGAAAGAAGTAAAATCAAGAAAAAAAGCGAAAGATTTGGCTGTAAAGCGAAATAATGAGGAAAGGGGAGACGAGTAATGCCTATATTTTTAATAATTGTTTTTGTGGTATTTTTTGTATTGGTATTTGTATTGAGAGAAAAGCAAAGCTTGAATAAACATAAGAAAAATCTTCAATATGATGAGAAAGTAAATCAGAATAACAAGAAGGATAAAAAGTGAAGAGGAAAGCAGTTGAATGAAAAAGAAAATTAAATATTTAATTGGTTTAAGTATTATGACTTTGTGTGTGAGCTTGATAAGTATAGGATGTTCTGAAAAGAAAAATGAATCAAATAACCAAGTTAAAACTGAACAGAAGAAAAAAGCTAAAGTAAGAAAAAAGAAAAAGGTAAGTGAAAAAACAGAATCGACAGAGGATAATCAAGATACAATGTCTGAACCGTCGGAAGAACCAGCACAAGATGCAGAACCAGTAGATACAACAGATCATCAACCATATAAAGAATATTTAGGAATGTTTCCAAAGTGGATTCCAGAAGAATATATGCCAAGATGTCATTCGTATTTTATTGGAGATCCATATAGCAATGGGAATATCATATATCGTTTGACAATATCTACAGGATGTTCTGGAGAATATCAAATAGTATTTAAATTAGAAAAATGTAAGGTTGAAAAGTCGGTTGATTCAGGAAATTATCTTAACTCTACAACTGGAGAAGACGGAAATTTACAAGATAACTTTGAGACAACGACCAGACTTGCTTTTGATAATTCGATATGTCCAAATTTATCTACGTTGATAGACGGTCCAAATAATAATATCCCATATATTATAGGATATGTGGAGACAACTAATAATGGAAAGGGCAAGTTTTTGACAGCTCCAACGAGTACGATAGTTAGTAATATAAATTATAATCCAGGAACATCAATAGAGCATGACAGAGAATATTATTATTTTGATGAAGTTTATGGAGAAGGTACATATGTACATCTGGATACATCAAAAGTAAAGAGTGATGATGTAATAAAAGTTGAAACAAATATCGAACCATTTGCGTCTGAAATTAGTGGACAAGAATTTAAAGCAGATTGGAATATTGATAAAGGATATTATGATGATTTAACACAACCATATGTTTCTAGTGATGTAGTAAACGGATATGATTATGGTTATAAATACGATAATAATTATGATAAAGCTCAGTTTTACGATTCGCTATTATACTGATGATAATGAATTATTGACAAATGCTGATCGTTAGAGTAGTACCCAATTAAGAAAACGTGTTAGTTATGATTAAATGAGTGGATTGTGTCTTAATGTCCCAGTAACCATAATATACCTAACAGGCAGCAATTGCTCAGAAGAATGCATAATTAGCTTATATAAGCCCCTTACATCGATTATGATGTGAGGGGTTTTTAGTAGATGCCAAAGTATCTGTATATGAGTGAAAAATATACAGATACTTATTTTTTATATGTTATTATAGACGGATAAAGTGAGGGTGAATAAAAAAGGAGGCGATGTGATAGTGGGCGTATTAGATTTATTTAGAAAAAATAAAAATGATGAGCAGACAAAATGGGATAAAATGTGGGAATTGTGGGCGGAAGAACAAGCAGAATCGCCGTATGCAGAATTGATGACTTATCAAAGTGAAATTGATAATGGGGGACATGACCAATATTTTTTCAATATGGAAAATACAGGTGATCTGCAAAAAGAGATGAAAGTTTTAGATGCTGTTTTGCCGGAAAAGCTAAAGGACAATCTTCATGATGCATATAAAGCATACTTAGTGATAAGTGAGAAGGAGGATGATGAAAAGGCTGAAAATATAATAGAACAGTGTGATGATATATTTTATGAGAATGAAGATGAAGTGAATGATATATTGGAACGGTATGCTGATAAATTTTGAAAAATCATAATACGAAGGTCAGGAGAAAGAAATGAACGATAAATGGCTTGATTTTGCAATCCGTATTCAAAGCATAGCACAGGCGGGGATTCAATACGGAAAAGATCAATATGATAAGGAACGTTATGAGGAGTTAAGAAAAATCGCAGCGGAAATGATCTCTGAAAAAACAGATATTTCAGTGGAAAAGGTTTATGACTTGTTTTGTAATGAGACAGGATATCAGACGCCGAAAGTAGATACAAGAGCTGCGGTGTTCATGGATGATAAAATTCTTCTTGTACATGAGAATAATGGAACCTGGTCACTGCCGGGTGGATGGTGTGATGTGGATCAATCTATTGCATCGAATACAGAGAAGGAAGTAAAAGAAGAAGCGGGATTTACTGTGAAAGCAGAAAAACTGATTGCTGTGCAGGACTGGAGAAAACATAATGTGACAAACTACGCTTATGGTGTTGTGAAAGCATTTGTTATGTGCCGGTACGAGAGTGGAAATTTTGAAAAAAATATTGAGACAACGGAGATTGCGTTCTTCGGAAAGGATGAAATACCGGATTATCTTGCAGTTGAAAAATGCACACGGGAACAGATTATAATGTGCTTTGAAGCATATGAAAAACCGGAGATGTCGACGTTATTTGATTAGAGTGTGTCTGAAAAATGCTTTCTGCAAGATAGCTCTTCCACAAATTGGAGGATGTAGATCGCGGGAATGTTTTTCAGACACATTTTATGATGAATCATATAATTGTTTGTGATATAATAGTTAGTGGAAACTAACTTGTTTTTGATGCCAAAGTATGAAAGAAGGAATTGAATATGAAATTTCAAGCAATGGGAGATCCACAAAATCCGGTGATACTATTTTTCCATGCCATGGGTGTGACGGGCGAAAGCAGCTTCAGGGTGGCGGAATATTTGAAAGAGAAGTATTTCTGCGTGATGCCGACATCGACGGTATATTGTCCGGGGCAGAATTATATAAGCAAGCAGGAAGAAATTCATCAGGTAGAAGATTATCTCCGTAAGAAGGGTATAGAGAAAATAGTGCTTGTAGTTGCTTCGTCGATCGGGGCAGATCTGGGGCTTGCATTCCTTGCTCAGACAAAAATTCCGGTTGAACATACCTTCTTTGATGGCGGGCAGTTTGCACAGATTTCAAAGCCGGTAAGAAAAATAATGGTTCCTTTTTTGTATCTGGCAATTAAGAGTCTTTACTGGACGAAGGGAGCGACTCTTGGGAAAATTATGTGGTGCAGTGATGAAGGTATAAAACCGTATTTTATACAGGCAGGCAAGAATCTGCGTTATAAGAATCTGCAGAGACAGATGACGGACAGTCTGGAAGATAAGGAATTTCCTGAGCTGTCTGAGAAAATCCAAAGAACAATTTTCTTCGAATTCGGAAGTATAGAGGAGCATTATAAGTATCGTGAGGCTGTAAAAAAAGCATATCCATACGGTAATTTCCCGGTATTGGAAAATCACAACCATATGCAGATGCAGATACTTGATCCCAAAGAATTTGCAGCAATGTTGGATTCGATTATCTGTACGGGAAAGATTATGCAGGGAGAAGAATAATCATGAAAAAGCAGTTTTTTGAAACTGAAAAAGACGGTTTCTATGGAATCTATTATGAAAATCCAAAAGTTTCAGACTGTGCAGTCATTGGATTATTCGGAGATGATCCTAATGATTACATGGCAAAATGTGGTGCCAGATGGCTATGTGATTTATATAAAGATATATATGATTAATGTATATAGAGGATAAAAATAATGTAGAAATATACATGGAGTATTTTGTGTGGTAGTATGTAGAAAGAATAGTATTGGAAAGCACTTTGAACTTGTGAGAGTATAGAAGAATGAAAGGATAGCAGGATATGATTAGAGAATTACAAAAATCAGATATAAATAAAGTTGCAGATATATGGCTGGATACAAATATAAAGGCACATTATTTTATTCCTGCTCAATATTGGAAAAGTAATTTTGAATTAGTAAAAGAACTGCTATTACAGGCAACTGTTTATGTCTATGAGGATAATCAAGAAATACAAGGATTTATAGGGCTGAATGGTGAGTATATTGAGGGCATTTTTGTTTCTGATGAAAAGCAATCGCAGGGGATAGGTAAAATCCTGTTGAATTATGCAAAGGATAAAAGAAGTAAATTAATTTTGAACGTATACACAAAAAATACACGGGCGATATCTTTTTATCAAAGAGAAGGCTTTGAGGTTCAGCATAGTGGATTGGATAAGGATACTGGTGAAAAAGATTATGTGATGTCATGGGAGCAGAAATTTATCGTTGCAAAGGCTTCGCGAGAGTGTAAAATATTTTGTGTAAATCTCTTAGATTAATGAAAAAATCATAATGA
>ERZ827037.2356-NODE-2356-length-16164-cov-10.575889_pt1 | contig 16164 bp, 12 predicted proteins | sample MGYA00519924_ERZ827037 | MGnify/ENA primary metagenome ERZ827037 (study PRJEB31778, sample SAMEA3449250) | human gut metagenome | biome: human gut; feature: human-associated habitat; material: faeces | place: United Kingdom | collected 2010/2012 ...
ACCTACCAGTATTCGACACTAAAATAAACGTACGAAACGGAAAAAATGTAATTTTTGACGTGATTCGCAAACGATATGTCGCCCTTACTCCCGAAGAATGGGTACGACAACACTTTGTACACTTTCTTATTGCACACAAAGGATACCCATCCGCTCTATTAGCGAACGAAGTAATGGTGAAGCTGAACGGTACAACTAAAAGATGCGATACAGTACTCTACCGGAGAGACCTGTCCGCCCGGATGATTGTGGAGTATAAAGCTCCCCATGTAGAAATCACGCAAGCAGTTTTCGATCAGATTACCCGATACAATATGGTACTGAAAGTAGATTACCTGATTGTCAGCAACGGAATGCAGCACTATTGCTGCCGCATGGATTATGAAAATCAGAGCTATACTTTTCTGAGAGATATTCCGGACTATGCTTCTTTATAAATCGATCATTACATGAAACCTACGGGATGATATAATCATCCCGCCACTTTCTTTTTCCCACCGAATTTCTCTTGCAATTTCTGCATCAGCTCATAAAAATTAGGTACATAAACCGTAGCCAGTAACGTATTCATTGCCATACCGAATACCACTGCAGCCCCCAGTGCGATACGGCTTTCCGCACCTGCACCGGTAGCAAACAGCAACGGCATTACTCCCAAAACGAAAGCAAATGATGTCATTAAGATCGGTCGCAGACGAACATGTCCCGCTTCAAACGCTGCATCACGGATAGAATTCCCCTCAGCGCGGAAATCACGGGCAAACTCCACAATCAGAATTCCGTTCTTTGCCGAAAGCGCAATCAACAGGATAATACCAATCTGCGTATAAATACTTACCGGAGTCCCCATTATCAGACAACCAATCATCGCTCCCAACAATGCTACCGGCAAACCAATAACCGCCGCTACCGGACTAGTCCAACTTTCGTACTGCGCAGCCAACACTAAAAATGCGACAATCAAAGCCATGACCAGAACAATGGTCGTTGTATTCCCAGCCTGCGTTTCCTGGTATGCAACAGAAGTCCATTCATACCCGAATTCATCACCTAACTGTTCCTTGAACAAAGCCTCCATCTCTTGAATAGCCTGCCCCGTACTGCTTCCCGGAGCCACATTGCAGGTCAAAGCCGCAGTAGAATACATATTATACCGGTTAATCTGATCTTGCCCCAACTGTTCTTCTACTTTAGTAAAAGAAGAGAAAGGCACCATCTCTCCCGCAGAATTCGGCACACTCAACTTCAACACATCATCAATCACCCTTTGCGCCTGATCACGCGCCTCGATCTTCACCTGATAGATACGTCCGAACTCTACAAAATCATTCACATACGCCGCTCCCATATAATATCCCAGCGTAGAAAAGACATCATTCAAGGCAATACCCATAAATTGAACTTTATCCCGATCGATATTCAAAAAATACTGCGGTACATTTGCTTGATACTGGCTGGATATAGAAGCCAGAGCAGGTTTTGTATGGTAAGAAGCCAATAAAGCATCGATAGCCTGCTGCATCTCCGTAGGTCCCAGATTTTTCCTATCCTCTACCTGAAGCTGCAGACCTCCCGAAGCTCCTAATCCCGGAATAGCCGGTGGAACCATAGCAAACACCTGGCCGGCTTGAATTGTCATATACGCCTCACCGTTGAAACGGTTGACTACAGCGGCAGCCGTGTGCTCCTTCCCTTTCCTTTCGTTCCAGTTTTTCAGTACGACAAAATAAGTAGCCGAATTACTCTGCTCACCACCTCCCATAACGGAAAAACCGGTAATACCTATATAGTTCTGTACCTCAGGATACGAATCAAGTATGGCATTAATTTGATTTCCAACCGCTTGTGTACGCTCCAGACTGGCAGCAGGAGGCAATTGAACCACAGCAATGAAATATCCGTCATCTTCATCGGGAACAAACGTAGAAGGCCAGCGCATAAATAGAAGAACGGCAATAACTGTCAAAATGGCATAAGAGATAAAACTAAATCCCGGTCGTTTAAGCAGCCATTTAACGATTCCGTCATATACTCCCTGCGTTTTATCATAAGCCTTATTGAATCCCCGATAGATAAAAAACTTGGAAGGTTTGCTCTTTTCGAGAAAAAGCGCGCAAAGCGCAGGTGTCAACGTCAATGAATTAAAACCGCTCAACACGGTCGAAGCAGCAATAGTCAACGCAAACTGCTTATATAGCTGGCCGGAAATTCCACTAATCAACATAGTAGGAACAAATACGGCAAGCAACACAAGAACCACGCCGACAATAGGGCCGGTAATCTCTCCCATCGCTTTTGTCACCGCTTCGCGAGGCGAGTATTGTCCGGTTTCTAGTAACCTCGAAGCGTTCTCCACCACCACTATCGCATCATCCACTACAATGGCGACTGCCAAAATCAATCCGAACAACGTCAACGTATTGATAGAGAAGCCAAATGCCGCCATCACAGCAAGAGTACCAATCAAAGAGACCGGAATGGTGAGACAAGGAATAATAACCGCCCTCCAATTCTGAAGGAACAAGAAAATAACAAGCACCACCAGTAAAGTAGTCTCAAAGAACGTCACCATCACTTCATCAATGGAAGCATGAATCACATCCGTTGTATCCAACGTAACGTTATAAGTAACACCTGACGGAAAGTTCGCTCCCAATTCCTCCATTTTGGCTTTCACCCCTTTCGATACATCCAATGAGTTGGATCCCGGTTGCTGATAAATAGCGATGGCAGCCGTAGGTTTCCCATTCAGCCGGGATACCACTCCATAAGAAGCATAACCCAGATCAATCCGTGCAATATCTTTCAGGCGAAGCATTGCTCCGTCCTTTTCCGTACGGACGATGATATTGCCAAACTGTTCCGGTGAGGTAAGTCTCCCCTGCACATTCAACGTATACTGAAACGCATTCTTATTATCCTGTCCGATAGGTTGACCGATATACCCGGCAGAAACCTCTACGTTCTGCACCTGAATGGCCTGATAGACCTGTTGCGGTGAAATATTGCGAATCCGCATAGCTTCAGGATCCAGCCAGACACGCATAGAATAATCTCCGGCTCCCATGACATTTACCGCACCGACTCCCGGCACACGGGTTAACTGGTCGACAAGATTTAATTTCGCATAGTTGGTAAGGTACAAACTGTTATAGACAGAATCCTGCGAAGCCATCGTCAAGAACATAACGATGTTCGAAGATTGTTTCTGTACAGTCACTCCCTGCACCACCACCGGTTCCGGAAGTGATGATTGCGCGATACTCACCCTGTTTTGCACTTGCACGGTTGCCATGTCAATATCCGTTCCAACGGCAAAAGTGATAGTCAGGGAGTATGCTCCCGAAGATGAAGAGTTGGAAGACATATAAAGCATACCATCTACTCCATTCACCTGCTGTTCGATAGGAATACCTACCGTTTGGGCTACCGTCTCGGCATTTGCACCCGGATAAACGGCCGATACTTGTACCGTCGGTGGTGTAATCTCCGGAAATTGCGCTACCGGCAATATATTTAGTGTCACCAGACCGGCTACCACAATAAGCAATGCAAGCACCGTAGCGAAGATCGGTCGGTTTATGAAAAATTTAGAAAACATAGATCTATAAGTTTAGGATTAATACTTGAAATGAAAGAACTACTCTTTAAGGTACAGGCTTTACCTTCATTCCATCTCTGACTTTCATCAGAGCTTCCGTGACATACCGCTCTTGAGGAGAAATGCCCTCCAATACCTGACGCAGGGTATCACCCATTAACTGCCCCACCTCAATATGACGGTAACGAACTATGTTCGAGTCATTTACGACATACAGAAATTTACCTAACTGATCCGTTCCTATAGAAGCTTCCTTCACCAATACAGCATTTGAGGCTTCGCCATAAGGAAGAGTTATGCTCACATACAACCCGCTTTTCAAAAGCCCTTTCGGATTATCAAAATTAGCGCGTACCATCAATGTTCCCGTACTCATATCCACATTAGGGGATAAATAATCCAACACGGCAGGATAAGACTCCGTTCCATCCTTACCCAATTGTACCATAATCTTTTGCGGCAGGTTCTTTGCCGATTGATTATCATTCATCGCCATGCCCAACCACTGATTGTCCGCTACATTAAAATACGCATACATCTGATTATCCTTATAGATAGTAGCCAAAGTAACGGGCTGTAAAGATCCGCCCACATAACTCCCTATGTCCACAGTCGATTTCGTGATAGTCCCGTCAAACGGAGCACGCACATAACAATATCCCAGATTCGTATGCGCCGTACTCAAAGCGGCTTCCGCATTATTCACAGCCGCGATCCCCTCTGTCACATTGGCTTCCGACTGTAGCAGTTGTATCTGACTCACCGCATCACTTTTGATAGCCTCTTTCATACGGCTGTAATTACTGCGTGCGTACTCCAGCTGCGCCTGAGCTGTTTGCAGATCCGCTTTCGCCTGTTCCACCTTATCCTTATATAATGTAGGCTCGATGACAAAAAGTAACTGTCCTTTCTTTACCCTTCCTCCCGGAGTATAGGAGGTGGACTGCAAAGTCCCGTTTACCCTGGCCATAAGATTTACCGTTTGCTCCGTTGTCAGGTATCCCGGGTAATCTTTCGTCAGAGTAATGTCCTTCACTACCGGTTTAGCCACGCTAATTTCAGGAGTAGGCATTCCTCCCATTGCTCCTGTGCTTTTCTTCTCCTTGCATCCTGTCAATATGGGTAGCGCAAGAAAGATATACATTAGTTTTTTCATATCCGTTCGGTTATATTTTTTATTTATAGATTCTTTTTTATTCTCTCCAGCCTCCGCCCAATGCTTTATAAAGGGTTATCAGTTGCAATAACGAACTGCCTTCCGCTTGCACCAGCTGATTCTCATAAGATAGCAGAGAACGTTGGGCGTCGAGCACATTCTGGAACGGTGAAAGCCCCTGTTTATAAAGTTCTAAAGAAAGTTTCAACGTCTCCACACCTTGATTGCGCACCTCCCTCAACGCCACAATCTGCTTGATGGAATTACGATAAGCATTCATCGCATTATCCGTTTCCTGCACAGCAGTCAGAACCGTTTGATTAAATTGATTGATCGTTTCGTCCAATTGAGCTTTTGCCAGTCTGGTGGCATTTACCAATTGTCCTCCACTGAAGATTGTCCAACTCAATGCCGGAGCAATCTCATAAGTCATGCTTTTACTCTTCACCAGATCCTTTAAATCACGGGCAGCATAGCCAAACGAACCTTTCAGAAAAACTTTCGGCAACCAATCGGCCTTAGAAGCTCCGAGTAACGCTGCCTGCGCATTCACATTCCGTTCCGCACTCCGTACATCGGGTCTTCTCAATAATAAATCGACAGGCATACCCACTCCGATCGGTTCCATATAATCGGGTAAAGTCCCCACCGTTTCCAGCCCCGGACGAATCTCCTGAGGATACATTCCAAGCAAAACGGCCAGTGTCGTGATATACTGGTTGATACCTGCTTCCAATTGTGGAATGGACGCTCTCGTGCTATACAAAACCGACTTAGCCTGTGCCACGTCCAATTTAGCCACAAGTCCGGTGTTATAACGTACTTCCGTGATTTTCAGCACTTTTTCCTGCGAAGCGACATTCTTCTTCACCACCTCAAGCTGCTGCTGAAATTCCCGTAGATTGATATAAGCTGAGGCCACCTCGGCCGCCATAGAAATCATCACCCCCGTATACTCCTCTTTACTTGCAGCAAAATTCTCTTTCTGCGCTTTCACACGCTTACGGATACTGCCGAATACATCCACTTCCCAACTCATACTGAGTGATGCGCCATAATAATGTTCCGTAGATTGAGGAGCGGCACTGATATTGCCGCTTGTCTCCTCGCGAGTCCATCCGGCATTCAATCCGATAGAAGGGAAAAAGTTACTGCGCTCCATCCAAAGATTGGCACGGGCAGCAGATATGCGGTTAATAGCCATCGCAACAGAGAAATTGCGGTCTACCGCCAAAGCGATCAGAGAATCCAGCTTGGTGTCCCGGAAAGATTTCCACCAATAATCATCCACAGGAAGCGTCTGTTGAAATACTTGTCCACTCTCCTCCCATTCATCAGGAAGAGGCGCCTTCAGATAACGGTTTGCAGTTTGCCCAACCGCAGATACAGTAGAAAGAAACATAAAGAGCGATATGCCCCACATTCGTATATTCATATCAGTTCAGGTTTTTATGAAATGATATGATAACAACCAAAGGTTTGGTTTGTTTATTTTGGGTATGTTAAGAAAGGGAGATAAAAAAAGCCCCGCATGATGCGGAGCTTTGAAATATATAATCAAAAAGCGGTAGATTATTCTGCACTTTTTCTTCTGATCGCTCTTTTGGTTGTTGGTGCGGGAGTTTCTTCAACTTTGTGTTCAATCTGTACACCAGCCAATTCCGGGTCAATCATGATACGTCCGCAATATTCGCAAACGATCACCTTCTTACGAGAGCGAATATCCAATTGTCTCTGAGGCGGAATCTTGTTAAAGCAACCACCGCACGCGTCACGTTGTACATATACGATACCCAGTCCGTTACGAGAATTTTTACGTATACGTTTGAATGACTGCAATAGACGCGGCTCAATTTTAGTTTCCAGATCTTTGGCTTTGTCTCTCAACTTTTCTTCTTCCTGCTTGGTTTCAGAGATAATCTCATCCAACTCGCTCTTCTTCTGTTCGAGGTCTTTTTGTCTTTCATCCAAGACCTGTTCGTTTTTCACAACTTCACCCTCTTTCTCTTCTTTGTCTGCAGAATACTCCTTGATTCTCTTCTCACAAAGCTCGATCTCCAACGTTTGGAATTCAATTTCTTTTGTCAGGAAGTCATATTCACGGTTGTTGCGAACATTGTCTTGCTGTGACTTATATTTTTCAACCGAAGCCTTAGCCGTTTCAATCTCTACCTTCTTACCGGCAATAGCAGCTTTCAATTCATCTACTTCAGCTTTAATCTTGTCGATACGAGTACTCAAACCGGCAATCTCATCTTCAAGGTCTTGCACTTCCAACGGAAGTTCACCTCTCAATGTTTTGATCTCGTCAATCTTAGACAACATAGTTTGCAGCTGGAACAGTGTCTTCAGTTTCTGTTCTACCGTCAACTCATTCGGATCCTTTTTTGCTTCTCTAGCCATTTTACTTATAAATATTTTATGGGATTCGTATTTATTTTACTCGATTGGAGTGCAAAATTTGGAAATAAATCCCGGATTATAGAATAAAAAATTTCTTTTGTATATTGTTCGCTTTCATAATGACCGATTTCCGCCATCAGAATATCGCCCTCATGACCAAAATAATCATGATATTTAATTTCACCCGTGATAAAGACATCCGCACCTGCCCGGATGGCCTGTGGAAGCAAAAAAGCTCCTGCACCACCACACAACGCTACTTTCTGTATCTCCCTGCCTGTCAGTCTATTATGACGGACACAGCCTACCTCAAAAGTTTTCTTGATACGTTTCAGGAATTCAAGCTCTGTTTCAGGTTCATCCAATTCGCCCACAATACCCGCACCTACCTGCGTCAAGTCGTCTTGCAGGCTGTTCTCTTTCGGTTCGAGCACTTGGAGATTCTTCAAACCTATTTTTTCAGCTATCTTATAGTTAACTCCCCCGTATGCATTATCCAGATTAGTATGCGCTGAATAGATCACAATATCATTCTTTATTGCCTTCAGTATGCAACGTTCCACATAATCTTTGCCCGTAATGGATTTATAGCCTTTGAAAATGAGCGGATGATGTGATATAACGAGGTTGTACCCCAATGCGATAGCTTCATCCAGCACTGCTTCGGTAACGTCAAGACACAACAAAGCCCCTGTTGCTTCCGCTTCTGTCAATCCGATTTGCAGGCCGGCATTATCAAATCCGTCTTGCAATGGCAGAGGCGCGAATCGTTCAAGGGCGCTTACTATTTCCTTAATTTTCATTATTGATAGAAAATTTGGTTGCAAAGATAATAAATTAAATAGTTATGCGCATAACTTCCTCATCGTTTTTTTCGTGTGACTGTCATTTCTTGGATTCTTTAGTCACTTCCAACAGTTTTCCGTATGCATCGAACGAACGTCGTGAAGCCAATGAGATAGTAATCATCAACGACAACATGGATGCGGCGAAAGTAATCACCATAATCATCATTTGATATTTGATAGCGACATTCGGGCTGCTTCCCCCCAGAATCTGCCCGATCATCGTACCGGGAAAAGCAACCAGCCCCATGACCGCGATATTCGCAATCAAAGGACTGAAAGATTTAATAATGGCCTGCCGGATAAATGGAGCTTGGGCTTCCTGCCTTGTAGCCCCATTCCCCAATAAATACCGATACAATTGTTGTTCACGTTTCAGCCCGCTATAATAGGTATTCAAAGCGATAACATTGCTCGACAACATATTCCCCATTAGAATGCCGAATATCGGAATAAAATATTGGGCACTGAAAATATTATCCAATTGAAGGACAACCCCGATAAAGTAAAGCCCTATTAACACAACACTACAGAAAAAGCCGACCGTAATAGGGATCAACAGAATACTTCGTTTCAACTGGGTACGTACCAATGCGGTTTGTCCGGCTACAAATATCATAACGACCACCCAAAGGAAATTAATAAAAGGATTATTCCATAAAAAGAGGTATTTCAGATACATACCGATAAGAAACAGTTGGATAATCATCCGTAATGTGCCAATCACAGCAGGTTTTAGCAGTCCTGTCTTGAATTTCCACAGATAAAAGAATGGAATGGCAAGCAGAAGTAAACCTACAAGAAGATTATAATATGATATGTCAATCGTTCCCACTATATAGTTTAGTATTCTATCTGGTTCTTAATTATAGTTCTATTACATAATAGCATCCCGCTGCAAAGTCTTTGTCGTGAGATACCGCCAACACTGCCGCCCCTCTTTCTGCCTGCCGCCGAAAAAAAGACAATACTTTATCAGTCGCCCCCGCATCCAATGCAGACGTCGGTTCGTCAATGATAATCAACGGTTTATCAAGCATTGCAGCCACAGCCAATGTTATACGCTGGCGCTGTCCGCCGGATACCTCATTCACTCTCTTTGCATATAATTCGTGTTCCAAACCCAATTCGTCAAAACAAGCGTATAATCTCTCCTCCGAAAAGGGTACGGAACGATTCACTTTCAGCTCAAACGGAAGGGTAACCATATCTTTCACCCACTCAAACGGCAGTGCCAATTCTTGGGGAATCCATGCAATCTGTCGCCGGACGACATCTATGGTCGATATATCCAGCAACGTCCCTCCCACTTGAATGGTCCCTTCTCTTAACGGCACAAATCCCATCACCGCATTCAACAATGAAGTTTTTCCGCAACCGGACTGCCCCACGATGCAAGCGGTTTCTCCCTGTTCCAGATTCAGATTAAAACCGGAGAAAAGCACTTCTGTCCCAAAAGCAATACAGGCATTATTGATATGCAACATGACTCATCTTTCTAAAATTCTCATCAAAAGTACATAAAAAAACACGACTTATGAATATAAAACCCCAATAATATCGCTAGCTATATATTTTGCTATCTATAAAAGTAGGTTTACTATACCATTATTATCATATTTCTCAACCATTCCGGAAAGCAATAAGAGTTGAAGCGCGCATACCTTACATTTCATACAAAAGCTAGCGGTAATTCATGTATCAATCAACATACAATATATTGTATATCAACTAGTTTGTCACATTATCAAATAAACATTCAAACCGTCCTACTCTAGTGAACAGATCTGTTTACTAGAGTAGACAGTACTGTTCACTCTAGTGTACGAAACCATTCACTTTAGTGGAACGATTGAAATGCAAGCTAAATAATCCATCAATGACGGCTAAATAATCCGTCAATGGTGGCTAGATAACCCAACAATATAAGTAGCTTCACCTATAAACAACCGTTAGATTGTAATGAAAGATATATGAGAGATGTATGAAAAATGTATGAGAGATACATGGAAAAACCATGAGAGATGCATGAAAACAAAACATCTCCCATTGCAGTATATTACTGATAATATGAACATTACATCCAATTTATGAGAGATATGAGAGATGAAATAAAAATAAATCTCTAGTAGTGTAAATTCCTTAGGATTCAAATTCAAAATGCGACACTATTTCCTTTTATATCAGTGGCTTTTTCAATAACCTCTATTATTTAAACAAAGCACTTATTCATCTCTTCGAATAAAATATTATCTTTGCCTGACTAATTAATTCTAGAAAAGTTATGATACTAAACGAAAGAGACGCTCGTCATGAGCACATACTGCAAGCAGCACGCCAGATAATGACCGCCGCACGCACTGCCCCCAAAGGAAAAGGGATAGATATTATTGAAGTGGCGCTAATTACCGATGAAGAAATCAAGCAATTATCGGACACTATGATAAAGATGGTGGAAGAACATGGAATGAAATTCTTTCTACGGGATGCAGACAACATACTAAATGCCGAATGCGTTATATTAATAGGAACGCGCGAGCAAGCACAGGGACTGAATTGCGGTCATTGCGGATTCTCGACTTGTGCCGGACGTACAGAAGGCGTTCCATGTGCCCTGAATAGTATTGACGTAGGTATTGCGATAGGCTCTGCCTGTGCAACAGCAGCCGATCTGCGTGTAGATACACGGGTAATGTTCTCTGCCGGACTTGCAGCACAACGTCTGAACTGGCTGAAAGACTGCAAAATGGTAATGGCAATTCCGGTAAGCGCATCATCAAAAAATCCGTTCTTCGACCGGAAGCCAAAACAGGAGAACAAAGATTGATATCATACTCGCAAAAAAGAAATGGATATAAATAACTAAATAGAAAAGTCTGATGGGAATCATGGTTGGATTGCCCAGCCCTAGCGGCTCGGAGAAAGATTTGCAATTAAACTTCGGTAAAAATATGACCGTACAGGTAGAAATGAGAGCACCTTATCTGCCTGCCGAATGGCATACGCAAAGCGGCATACAATTGACGTGGCCGCACGCCGGTACGGATTGGGCATATATGCTGGAAGAAGTACAGCAATGTTTCATAAATATCGCCCAAGAAATAGCAAAACGGGAACTGTTACTAATCGTCACCCCCGAACTTGAAAAGGTCAAGCAACAAATAGCTGCTACCGTCAATATGAACAATGTACGCTTTCTGCAATGTGCCACCAACGACACTTGGGCACGTGACCACGGAGCTATAACCATGATTGACACAGGTACTCCCTCATTGCTAGACTTCGCATTTAACGGCTGGGGACTAAAATATGCTTCCGAACTGGACAATCAAATCACCAGGCAAGCTGTAGAAGCCGGAGCTTTAAACGGCCAATACGTCAACCGGCTTGATTTCATACTCGAGGGCGGCTCTATCGAGAGCGATGGAATGGGCACACTGCTTACCACTTCCGAATGTCTGCTCTCTTCCAACCGTAATGAGCGTCTTAACCAAGTGGAGATAGAAGATTATTTAAAATCGGTTTTCCATCTCCAGCAAGTCCTTTGGTTGGATCACGGCTACCTTGCAGGCGACGATACTGACAGTCATATTGATACTTTAGCCCGTTTCTGCTCTACCGACACCATCGCCTACGTGAAATGTGAAGACAAAGAGGACGAGCATTATGGAGCGCTACACGCTATGGAAGAACAATTAAAAACATTCCGCACATTGGCCGGAGCTCCCTATCGTCTGTTAGCTTTACCTATGGCGGACAAGATAGAAGAAGATGGAGAGCGTCTTCCCGCCACATACGCCAATTTTCTGATTTTAAATGACGCCATCCTCTACCCGACTTACAATCAGCCGCAAAATGACAAGAAAGCAGGTGAAGTGTTGCAACAAGCATTTCCGGGACGGCAAATAGTCGGAATAGATTGTCGAGCCCTAATCAAACAGCATGGTTCTTTGCATTGCGTCACCATGCAATATCCAACAGGAGTTATAAAATAAATAATTATTCATCATGAGAAAAATAAAAGTCGGACTTATCCAACAGTCTAACACTTCGGACATTCGTGTCAATCTAATGAATCTCGCCAAAAGCATAGAAGCGTGTGCTGCGCACGGCGCACAGTTAATCGTGCTTCAGGAATTGCATAATTCGCTTTACTTCTGCCAGACAGAAAATACAAACTTATTCGACCTCGCAGAAACGATTCCCGGACCTTCCACCGGATTTTACTCGGAATTGGCGGCAGCCAATAAGGTAGTTCTTGTAACTTCCCTCTTCGAGAAACGCGCGCCGGGACTTTATCACAATACAGCCGTTGTCTTCGACCGTGACGGAAGCATCGCCGGTAAATATCGGAAAATGCACATTCCCGACGATCCTGCATATTACGAAAAGTTTTATTTTACTCCCGGAGATATAGGTTTCGAACCGATCCAGACTTCTTTAGGAAAACTGGGGGTCTTGGTATGTTGGGATCAATGGTATCCGGAAGCTGCCCGCCTGATGACACTGAAAGGCGCCGAACTTCTAATCTATCCTACCGCTATCGGCTGGGAAAGTAGCGACACGGATGACGAGAAAGCGCGTCAACTCAATGCCTGGATTATCTCACAACGTGCTCATGCCGTTGCAAACGGTCTTCCTGTTATTTCCGTCAATCGTGTAGGTCATGAGCCCGATCCTTCCGGACAGACAAATGGTATCTTATTTTGGGGAAACAGTTTTGTTGCGGGTCCGCAAGGGGAATTTCTCGCACAGGCCGGAAATGACCGTCCGGAGAATATGGTAGTGGAAATTGATATGGAACGTTCTGAGAATGTACGTCGCTGGTGGCCATTCCTGCGCGATCGTCGCATCGACGAATACGAGGGACTGACTAAGCGATTCTATTGAAAAGTCAGTTTCTTATTAGCCATGAAGTTGACACCTCCGTAAATAAACAATCCCAAGAATTGTGCGAGGTATTCATTCACGTCTAATCCTTCAACCAATAAAATAAGAAACAGGAATTGTGCCGTGTAGGCCAGACCAAAAGCAGAACAAAAGAGCAGTATCTGTTTCCAGATACTGTTCTTTTTGTTTTCTATAGGGAATATCCAGTATTTACACCAAACGAAGTTATGGATTTGAGCAATCAGATACGCTGTTATATTAGCCACTATATAGTCACCGTTGAATGATATTTCCTTCATCATCAACCATACAACCAATGCCATTATCAAGGCATTCATCGTACCGATCACCATAAAACGGAATATACGTACCGATTCTTTCACTCCCACCCTTTGCTTCACTCTTTGATATCAACAATCAAATTCAGTTCGTCAAGTTGAGTCTGGTCAATTGCAGATGGCGCATCCAGCATCACATCACGTCCGGAATTGTTCTTCGGGAACGCGATACAGTCACGGATAGAGTCCAAACCGGCAAATAAAGACACCCAACGATCAAGCCCGTATGCAAGACCACCGTGAGGCGGCGCACCATACTTAAAGGCATTCATCAGGAAGCCGAACTGCGCTTCCGCCTTTTCCGGAGTAAAGCCCAGAATCTCGAACATCTTGGCTTGCAGTTTCGCATCGTGAATACGGATAGAACCTCCACCTACTTCGACACCATTGACTACCATATCGTATGCATCAGCACGCACTGCGGCCGGATCAGTATCCAACAATGGAATATCTTCATCTTTCGGATGTGTAAAAGGATGATGCATTGCCATCAGACGACCTTCTTCCTCGCTCCATTCAAACATCGGGAAGTCAATCACCCAAAGACAAACGAATTTATTCTTGTCACGCAAGCCCAATTGAGAACCCATTTCCAAACGAAGTTCACAAAGTTGCTTACGGGTTTTCATGGCATCGTCACCGGAAAGAATTAAAATCAAGTCACCCGGCTTAGCTCCAAACGCTTCCTTCATTTTCTGAAGTACCTCTTGCGTATAGAACTTGTCTACGCTTGATTTCACCGTACCGTCCGCTTCTATACGGGCATAGACCATACCTTTTGCGCCGATCTGAGGTTTCTTTACAAACTCAGTCAACGCATCCAGCTGTTTACGGGTATAAGTCGCAGCACCTTCCGCACAGATACCACCGATATATGCAGCATTATCAAATACGGAGAATTCATGTCCTTTCATGATGTCCATCAATTCGACGAACTTCATGCCGAAACGCAAATCCGGTTTATCGCTACCATAATATTTCATGGCATCAGCCCAAGCCATTCTGGGGAACGGTTCGGTCAGTTCCACACCGCGAAGAGTCTTAAACAGATGTTTAGCCATCCCTTCGAAAGTAGTAATAATATCTTCTTGCTCAACAAAGCTCATTTCACAGTCAATCTGTGTGAACTCCGGTTGACGGTCGGCGCGCAGGTCTTCATCACGGAAACATTTCGCAATCTGGAAATAACGGTCGAACCCGGATACCATCAACAATTGCTTCAATGTCTGCGGAGATTGCGGAAGTGCATAGAATTGTCCCGGATTCATACGTGAAGGAACAACAAAGTCGCGCGCTCCTTCCGGAGTAGAACCTATCAGAACCGGTGTTTCCACTTCGATAAAACCAAGACTATCAAGATATTTGCGGACTTCGATAGTCATTTTATGACGTAATTCTAGATTGGAACGAACGGCATTACGACGCAAATCCAAATAGCGGTATTTCATACGGATATCATCACCGCCATCCGTATTGTCTTCAATAGTGAACGGAGGAGTCATGGCCGTGTTCAGCACATTCAGTTCGGAAACAATGATTTCAATGTCTCCCGTAGGAATATTTGCATTCTTGCTGAAACGTTCATTCACCGTTCCGGTGATTTGAATAACGAACTCACGTCCCAACTTATTGGCACGCTCACAGAGTTCTGCATTGATTTCTTCGTTAAATACTAATTGAGTAATTCCATAACGGTCACGGAGGTCGATGAAGGTCATTCCTCCCATTTTGCGACTACGCTGTACCCATCCGGACAGCGTCACTTGCTTATTTGCATCAGAGATTCTCAGTTCTCCACATGTGTGTGTTCTGAACATATATTTTTTAATTAAACGATTATCCACTCGCGTTTTTATTTTGGCTGAACCAAAACTCCGCAAAAGTACGCAATAATTTGTAATTCGTAATTAGTTATCCATTATTTTATCAGACTTTCTTCGTCAGCTTTTTCAAGATTTTCTTGTTTTTGTCTGTTATATTGTCAACAATAGCTTCATTCATCAATTTAATTCCATTCATATATTCTTGTGCTCTCTGAAGTACATTGGCGGCATCCTTCTCCGATGCGCGTGGCACTACTACGCGCAATCCTCTTTGAATCAACCTGATATCCACATCAGCGTCCGTCTCCATAGGATCTCCGTCAAAATGCACCACTCCGGGAGCAGCCCGACGAATACACAGCCGCCTACATCGGAAAGTCTTGATGCGGCTATTCTGGTCAATCGTCTTATTAAACAGTTGAAAAGCAAGCGAAGGCACGTCCAATACGGTAAACGGCTCGAGAATGGTCACATCCAGCAAACCATCCGTCAGTGTGGCTTGCGGAGCAATGTAGGCATTGTTTCCATATTGCGACGCGTTTCCACAGGCAATAAGGAAGGCTTTATATTTGGATACTCCATTTTCAGTTTCCAGTTCGTATGTCTCCGGCTGGTATTTAAGGCTTTCTTGCAACGTCTTTTCCAAATAAGTCAGCAACCCACGCTTACCGGCATGTGCAAACTTCAGACTGACAAACGCATCGAATCCGACGCCACAGGTGCAGAAAAAATCCGTCCCGTTGATCTTACCATAATCTATAATATCCGTGCAGCCTTCATTGAGCACTTCCAATGCCTTCTTCGGTTCCATAGGTATATGCAAGTGACGTGCAAGTCCGTTTCCTGACCCACAAGGAATAATTCCCAAAGCAGTATCAGTATGCACTAATGAACGAGCTATTTCATTGATTGTCCCGTCTCCTCCGATAGCTACCACCATATCCGTTTTTTCTTCCGCAGCTTGGGCAGCTATCTCTACCGCATGACCGGCTCTCTCCGTATACACTACTTCCCAAGAGTATTTCGTCTTGTCTATTTTTTCATCCAACAAACTAAGAATCAATTCTTTACTTTGTGTTCCCGAAATAGGATTGACGACGAATTTTAT
>ERZ827037.2368-NODE-2368-length-16025-cov-3.554665_pt1 | contig 16025 bp, 12 predicted proteins | sample MGYA00519924_ERZ827037 | MGnify/ENA primary metagenome ERZ827037 (study PRJEB31778, sample SAMEA3449250) | human gut metagenome | biome: human gut; feature: human-associated habitat; material: faeces | place: United Kingdom | collected 2010/2012 ...
CGTATCTCGAATCCGAATTCTTTGTTTTTCTCATTGAATGAAGCTTCATCATAAGGTTTGGTTCCGAAAAATGCAATTGTATATGCCATAATTTTCTGTTTTTAGTTTATATAATAAACACTTGTGTAGGGGGGATTGTTTCGATTATCGACACGTCTTTAATGCATATTTTATGATTTTGTTTCATTAGAAACAGTTCGTGTTTTCTACTAATTTGGCTCTTGAAATGAAAATAAATGCACAAATATAATTCTTATGTGCAATATTGTTGTACCTTTGCGGCCGAAATAACTTAAAAAAGATTTAGATGAGAAAATTATCCTTGATTAGCATTGTGTTGCTGATCGTTTCAATTCCAACTTTTGCGGGAGGCCTCCTGACAAATACCAATCAACATGCTTCTTTCTTGAGAATGATTGCCCGTGGTGCATCTATTGATATTGACGGGGTTTATTCTAATCCGGCTGGTTTGGCTTTTCTTCCGAGTGATGGATTTTATCTTTCTCTTACGGGGCAGAGTGCTTATCAGACTCGTGTGATCGATGCGACATATCCTCTTTTTCCGGAAGGAACAAGACAATATAAAGGAACAGCTTCTGCACCGTTTATTCCGAGCTTTCAGGCGGCTTATAAAAAAGGTGATTGGACGATTTCTGCAAGTTTTGCTGTAACAGGTGGCGGTGGTAAAGCTTCATTCAGTACGGGGTTACCGATGTTTGATGCTGTTGTGATGGCTGGTTTACATAGTAATTTGGAGCCGGCATTGCCATTATTAGGTGTTAATGCAGCTTCGGATTTGTACAATATAAATTCTGCGATGGATGGAAAGCAGTATATTTTTGGGGCCCAATTGGGATTAACATACAAGATAAATGATTATCTTGCCGTATTTGCCGGTGGTCGTATGAACTATGTAAGTAGTGGTTATGAAGGTTTTCTGGATGCTACGTTGAAAGATCAATATGCAGCTTTTGTTCCAGTTTTAGGATTATCAAGTACGACACTGAAGAGTATCAAATTAGATTGTGACCAAAGTGGTTGGGGAATCACTCCCATACTTGGTGCTGACGTAAAGCTGGGAAAATGGAATCTTGGGTTGAAATATGAATTTCTGACCAATTTGAACATTGAAAATAAGACAAAGGAAAATACAGAAGCAAATGGAGCTTTAGCTGATTATAAAGACGGGGTAAATACACCTAATGATATTCCTGCACTGTTGAGTGTGGCGCTTGGCTATGAAATTCTTCCTGCTCTTCGTGCTTCTATAGAATATCACCGGTTCTTTGACGAACAGGCTGGTATGGCAAATATTCCCGGAACTACAATCGGTAAACAGACAGCGCTGACTCACGGTACAAATGAATACCTTGTAGGTGTTGAATGGGATGTTGTGAAGCGTTTAACTATCAGCGGTGGTTATCAGAAAACCGATTACGGATTGTCTGACAACTTTCAAAGTGATACAAGTTTCTCTTGCGACTCTTATTCATTAGGTTTTGGCGCTGCCGTGAAGTTGACTGAAAAACTAAAACTGAATGTGGCCTATTTTTGGACTACCTACAGTGATTATACAAAGGTTTCAGATAATTATAATGGTACGGGCCTGAAAGGTACAGATGTTTACAGTCGTACAAATAAAGTTTTTGGTCTTAGTCTTGACTATAAATTCTGATAGGGCGAACTAACTTTCGATAATTATATAAAGGAGATTTCATTTTTGCTTTTGCAAAAAGCAGTGAAATCTCCTTTTTCATTTTGATTGAGATGAAAAGTCTTTCTTTTTGTAATGAATAATTTGTGATCAGTAGTCAAGTAGTAAGTGCTTGGTTGGTAATTGGTTGAGGAGAATGCATCAGGCAAGTTGTTTCTAATTACCTACTTACTACTGTATCTGAATCATCCAGATTAGAACGAGTATTGCACTAATAAGTTCATTCTATTAGCATGACGGGTAGCATCGTTGAAGTCTGTGCGCCATCCTCTTAAATACTCGGCGCCTACTTGCAGGTTACTGGTTACATTCCAGAACATGTTGGCCACCAGGTATTGTCCTTTACGGTAGGCGTCCGGATTGTCGCTGGGGTAATTGTGTTCCGAATAGAGTCTTGATAAGCTATAAGTGCCCGATACGAATACGTTTTTGCAGATGTTATACTGTAAGCCGGCATACCAACCCAACATAGGAAGGGTTTGCATTCTGCCTTCTTTTTCCGGATTCGGAACAAGATCCACATTCAGATTACTCAAATCATTGAGAAACTGACCGATGCCTTTACCATAATTAAGTTGCCCGAACACCTGCCATTTGGGAGTAATAGTGAAAGTGGTCGATGCTTGTAGTCCGAAGCCGGTAGTTGAATAGGCTTTTTGGTAAACATCACTTGAGTAAGTCATACTGCGGATGATAGCTGCCAGACGAATGTGACTGTTTTTATTCCAATTGTATTGAGCGGAAGCGGCAAAATCCGGCATACGTTGGGTGCTGATAGATACTTTGTACCGTCTACAGAAGGCATTTCGGCGGCTATTCCGAATTTCCAGTTTTTTAATCCGCTATACAGATAGCTTAATTGTGTAGTACGGTAAAATGCAGAGCCGTTAGGTCCGGCAAAATCGATGGTGGCGGGTAGTGCTGCCAAATCCATGAACGAACCGTAGCTGTATCCCAATGTAAATCCTAAGAATGAAGCATATGCATTTTGAAGTTCGAATGTTTTGCCGTCTCCCCGGAAATTTCCGGCTGTATAAACTACAAAATCTCCTAAATTCTTCGTATGACCTACCAGTTTCAAGAAGAGAGTGGAAGTACTGGCATCCATCTGGAACTGATTTTTCACATAACCGTTTCCTTTATTGGGGATAAGAGCGGGATAGAAGTCCACGTCTTTTACAATACCCCCGAAGTCATATTCTGCAGTAGCACGTACATATCCTCCAATACCGAGGGCAAATTTTCCTTTTTGGTCCGTCAATAAAAAGCGTGGGGCTTTCGGTTCATGGAAACGTTTAAGTTGGGTTTCTTCCATTATCCGGATAATTTCATCTCCGGCTTTATCCCTTGAGACAAACATGATGGAGTTTGGCTCTTTATCTTCAATGATTACTTTTTTCTGTGCATTTGCGCAGAGTGGGAGTAGGCTCATCCCAAGCAGCAAGGCTACTGATTTAAATTTTGTTTTCATTATAAGTTAAGTTTTAGGTGAATGTGCAAACAACAACTTAAACAGGAAAAGGTTGAAACCCCTTAGGGAAAAATAGTCAAATATTGCGGAAAAATTGTCATGGTGTATTATGTGAAAATGCTCCATCTTTGTACTCAGTATAAATTATGATAATAGAGGAACGATGGATAAACTAACATGCAAAATAGTAGAGATGGAATCGGAATTGCGTCATTTTGCTTTCAAACTGACTGCAGATCAGGATTCTGCCAATGATTTAGTACAGGAATGTATGTTGAAGGCATTGGATAACAAAGAGAAGTTCGTTCATGCACAGAATTTTAAAGGTTGGATGTATACTATCATGCGCAACCTTTTTATTAATAATTATCGCCGTGCCACCCGTGAGATGTCTATGATTGATGATAATTATACAATCAGCCAACAAAGTATGATTGAAGCGGAAGATGCAGACCGTTTTGAATATGCTTACGATCTGAAGGAACTCCATAAAGTGATCAATGCTGTACCGGAATCAATGCGTAGGCCTTTTCTCATGTATGTTTCCGGCTTTAAATATACTGAAATAGCAGAGAAGATGGGGCTTCCGGTCGGCACGATAAAGAGCCGGCTATTCTTTGTGCGCAAGCGGTTACAGAAAGACTTGAAGGAATTTGGAAATTAGTGATAGTCGATTTCAAAAAAATGTCTTATCTTTGCCGTCCGAATTAATAAACGTATGATGCCGTGAATAGCGGTCGTGTATTCTAGAACACCACGTAAAAAACAGGAGTATGAAAGAAAAAGTATCAGTTCCCTTCATGTTGCTTGGCATATTATTTAATGTATGTCTGATCGCAGCCAATCTTCTTGAAACAAAAGTGATTCAGGTGGGTAGTATTACCGTTACTGCCGGTCTGCTTGTATTTCCTATTTCGTATATTATCAACGACTGCATTGCCGAAGTCTGGGGATTCAAGAAAGCGCGTCTTATTATCTGGAGTGGTTTTGCCATGAACTTTTTTGTGGTAGCATTGGGGTTGATTGCGGTTGCTATCCCGGCAGCACCTTTTTGGGAGGGTGAAGAACATTTTGATTTTGTTTTTGGAATGGCTCCCCGTATTGTGATAGCCAGTCTGACGGCTTTTTTAGTGGGGTCATTCCTCAATGCCTATGTGATGAGTAAAATGAAAGTGGCGAGTGGCGGTAAGAATTTCTCGGTACGTGCTATTTTGTCTACGATAGTGGGAGAGACGGCTGATTCACTCATTTTCTTTCCGGTCGCTTTCGGAGGTGTCATTGCTTGGCCGGAACTTTTGATAATGATGGGTATCCAGATAATACTGAAATCAATGTACGAAGTCATTATCCTGCCGGTTACCATCCGGGTGGTGAATGCTATCAAGAAAATAGACGGCAGCGATGTCTATGATGAGAATATCTCCTATAATATACTAAAAATCAAAGAAGTTTGATCAATGATGAATAAAGATACCGCTCTGGTTGTTTTCAGTGGCGGACAGGATTCTACGACCTGTCTGTTTTGGGCAAAACGTGAGTTTGAAAAAGTGTGTGCATTGAGTTTTATTTACGGTCAGAAACATCAGAAGGAAGTGGAACTGGCGCGTGAGATAGCCCGTAATGCCGGTGTGGAGTTTGAAGTGATGGACGTTTCCTTTATCGGAAAGTTAGGGCATAATTCCTTGACGGATACCACCATGGTGATGGATCAGGAGAAGCCGGCCGATAGTTTTCCGAATACATTTGTGCCGGGGCGCAATCTGTTTTTTCTTAGCATTGCTGCCGTATATGCCCGTGAGAGAGGTATTAATCACATTGTGACCGGTGTGTCACAGACTGATTTCAGCGGGTATCCGGATTGTAGGGATGCTTTTATCAAGTCTCTTAACGTGACGCTGAATTTGGCAATGGACGAACAGTTCGTTCTTCACACTCCCCTTATGTGGATCGATAAGGCACAGACTTGGGCGCTTGCCGATGAATTGGGGGTATTGGATGTTATCCGTAATGATACGCTGACTTGCTACAATGGCATACAGGGAGACGGATGCGGGCATTGTCCGGCATGTAAGTTGCGGCGTCAGGGGTTGGATGAGTATTTGTTAAGTAAAAAATAAATTTTTGAGATATGGCTAAGTTAGAAGACCAGCTTTCCCTTTTAGGGAGGAAGACCGAATATAAACAAGACTATGCTCCCGAAGTTTTGGAAGCATTTGATAATAAGCATCCTGAAAATGATTATTGGGTACGTTTCAATTGCCCTGAGTTTACCAGCCTTTGTCCGATTACTGGACAGCCTGATTTTGCGGAAATACGTATCAGCTATTTACCGGATGTAAAGATGGTGGAGAGTAAAAGTTTGAAGCTTTATCTTTTCAGTTTTCGAAATCATGGCGCTTTCCATGAGGATTGTGTCAACATTATAATGAAAGATCTCATTCGGTTGATGGATCCTAAGTATATTGAAGTGACGGGAATCTTTACTCCACGTGGCGGTATTTCTATTTATCCGTATGCCAACTATGGCCGTTCCGGAACGAAATATGAAGAGATGGCGATGCATCGGTTGATGAATCATGAGTAAAACTCTTTTGGATGATACAAGATGTGCCGGCAAAGTAGGGTAAACACTACATGCCGGCACATTTTTTATACTTATATACTTATGGACTTATTCTTATTTTACGATAAGCTTAACAGTCTCTTTTCCGTTTTCTGTATTAATAACCACCAGATAAGTACCTGCACTCAAAGTGCTGATATCCAAGTTTTGTTCTGCCGTACCATTGCCGATTGCGGTAAGAACCGTCTGGCCTACTAAGCTGTGGATACTGATTTTTTCAATATTCTTTCCAACAGTTTTAATGGTAATCGCTTCGCTGGCAGGATTGGGGTAAAGTTGCAGGGTTGTTTCTATTGCTGTACCGTTCTGTAATCCTGTAGAAGCATTTTTGCTAAAGTTAGGACGTACATAAGGATAACCATATCCGGGTAACTCGTTGAGGAAACCGTTTTTACCAACTGCAATTAGACCGTTTGCAGTTTGGTCGCATACAAGTCCCATGTTGTTGCTTCCTTCCTGCTTAACTTCGAACATATATTTTCCGGGAACTACATTGAGTTCAGGAAGTTCATATGTGATTTTCTCTCCACCTTCTCCTCTAACTACAGATTTACTAACCAAAGGTTGTCCCATAGAAGAGTCGCTGGTATCTATTTTGTATACGTTCAGTGTCAGCTTATCATTTGCCTGAGCAGGTTTAGGCATGAATCCGAGAGTGATTGAAGTCAATACATCTTCTTTCAGGATAGTGAATGCCGTACCGAATGCCGTACCGGCAGTTTTACCACCTACACCAAATTCAAAGTCTGACGGATTGTCCCATGCATAGGTTGAATCGGATACCATGGTTGCGATACCCAAAGCGTTGTCTTCCGGATAGTCATCTTTGGAGATACTTGCTAAGGCCATGAAGGAGAATGCTTCGTCTTCATTACTTACGGCATTTACCAAGTTTACATCCATTGTCTCTTCTTTCACTTCACCTACGGCCAAAGTTGGGATAGTAGTTGTTGCCAATACCTCGTTATTACCTTTAATTTCCAGTTTTATGTCGTTTTCAACTTGCTTACCGTTGTTTACAATAGATACTGTAAACTGGTGTGCTGTGTTGATGTGATATTGCGGAACAATTCTCGGAAGTTGTATTTTCGGAGTTATCGACTCTACTTTTACGTCATGGTCGGCAATTTTGCTTACCGCGATATCATGAATTTCGAGATATGCCAATTCGGTAGAAGTGAAGCAGATGACATAGTTACCTTCTTCTGCTACAGTAAATTGCACTTCTTTCTTGGTGACGGTGTTTTGAGTGTTTTCTTTGAATTCTTTGATTTTTGTCCATGTTGCCATGTCGCTACCGCTTTTTCCGAATGCTATGTAGAAGTAATCATATTTGAGCCCGCCGATCAACAACTCGTCTCCGGCATTATAGCTGAAAATGATTCTGTATTCACCCGGTTCCATGTAGATACATCTGGATGACAGGGTAGAGGTCGTATTAGCCTTGTAACAACCGGACTGACTGTTCCATTCCCAACCATTGGCGGTAACAGGATTCCAGTTAAGTACATCGATGGCTTTTTTAAAGCTGGATTCGAAAGGAACTTTTGTTGGTGATAAATTAACAACACGTCCTTTGACGGTATCATTGCTTGTCACTGTCTGGTTGTCACAATTTGCCACTACTTTTACATTATATGCCTGATCTATGCCGGAGAAATCGGCCGGGGTAGTGAAAGTAACGTCCAATGAACCTCCTACGGCAATCTTATCAGTAAAGTCTTGTGTTATTTTATTGGCATCGTCTATTTCATAGTAGAGACTAAAGCCATTGATAGCACCGGTACCGATATTTTTTACCGTAACTCCGATGGGAGCAGTTCCTAAATTACAATCCGAAGCCGGAAGTACCAGATTTTCTAATGTAATATCCGGAGTTCCTTGGAATCCTCCTTCGTCTATAGCAATATTGTCAAGCCAAAATCCTGCCCGATTTTTCTCTGAAATAACATGGAATGAGAAATAATAATCTCCGGCTTCTTCAACGTTGAAATCATTAATGCTGACTTCCCATTCATTGATGCTGACATCTGTTAGAGTTGTCAGTACTTTCATGGTAGAGAAATCTTTTGATTTACCATAAAGAACTTCCATACTTTCTTTATTTCTGGTGGTAGACGTGCGGTAATAGAAAGAGAGACAGTGAGTTCCTGTTTTTAGTGTGACGGGTTCACGAGTCGTCAGATAATCATCTGCTGCATTGTTTCTTTCGTATAGATACTTTGCCAAACCTGTACCGCCATCTGCATCCGGAGAAGAGGTCTCATCGATATATTCCCATGTCTTACTGTCATTATTGGCATCTGTAACAGTCCAATTAACTGAGAAATTGTTTTTGGTCGCGAAATCCTCGTAAAAGAGGTGACCATCAGATCTTGTCTGTGCTCCAACCAGAATTGCTGATTGCATAGCTGCTAAAAGTAATAGTCTTTTCATAAATTCACATTTTTTTAGTTCACGATTGCTTTATCTATTGTTTGATAAATTTTAGGGGAATGGAATTTCCGCTGTCATCGGTATAACTTCCTACAAGCCCAAGCCAACCTTCGACGGCAGGAACTTCAAGTCCCAAAGCGTGTCCCATTTCGAATGTTACTACTTTGTTTTTGAAGATTCCCGTTATCGGGTCGGTGGTTTTTACCCATCTGCCGTTGGATACGGCTTTGTGAGTTAATTCGACATTGTCTCCATTGTATGTACCGATTACCTGGCTTGCAGCAATGGTCAGTTTGTATTCTCCCTGGTTTTCGGTTGCTTCTACTTCTACGAGTGCAGCACCTCCTTGTCCGAAGTCAAGGTATAGTTGTTCGAAAGAGTCGTCTACGGAGGTGAGTGTGCAGGCATAGTTAGTTACTCCATTAGGCGTTTGGAGTTGGCTTTTGCCCTCCATCATATATTTACCTTCCAAAGGGCTGTTTTCCAGAATATTTACTTTACATATTGCGTTACTTCCTGCTGTCGCTCCTTCTACGTGGGCGATAGCTATCGAGAAGGAACGGTTCTGTTCGATCTCGTCATTGGCTATGGAAAGAAGCGTTTCGACATTTACACTTTCTACTCCGGCAGGGATTACTAAATTGTAATCGGTAATGAGAATGTCTTTGTCATTTTCAAAACCACTGTTGTTGTCCTTCATTTCTATACGGACTTTTATAAGTCCGTTATTTTCTCCTTTTACCACTATGGGGAGATTCAGGGAAGAGGTCAGTTCTTTGATTTCAATTTCTGCAGATTGAAACTCAACGGTGGCCGTTCCGGTATTGAGGTTGTCATCGTCATTGCAAGCTATCATAATAAGTGGCAAAAGCAATATTGCAAATCGTTTCAGATAGTTCATAATCGTATTTCTCTTTTTGAATAAAATTAATAACCCGGGTTTTGTTGATACTTAATCTGCGGATTGGCATCTGTTTCCGCTTTAGGAATAGCCCATAACCAGCGTGTATTATCTGCTTTTATATTCAGGTCCATACCGAGCTCATAAGATAATTGTACTGATTGGGGATTTTGACGTTTGAATCCCTCTCCATAGCGTTTCAGATCGGTTAGGCGGAATCCTTCTCCATACAGTTCGCGTTCACGTTCGGCACGAATCAGATGTCTGAGACTTAAACCGGAAACCGGATTGAATGATATGGAAGCGTCGCGAGCATACATTAATTCATATAAAACATCATATGCAGCCAGTTCGTCTTCTCCTTCACCTCTCATATAGTAAGCTTCGGCGGCGATGAGGTATTGTTCGGCAATGCGGAAAATTTTGGGCTTGTTTACATAATTGTTAACTCCTTCGTACATTTCCGGATTACCCGGATATTTGGTGAATACCGCCAACCTATGCTTCTCGTTGGTTGAAAATGAGATATCTTCCATTTTGAAGTAACAATTGACACGTATGTCGTTTTCCCGGAATGAATTGATAATGTCGCGTGAAGGAAGGAAAACGGGCTTATGGTTTGTTTCGTCTAAGAAATAATTTCCCATGGCAGGTGCTAACTCTTGCTTGGAACTGAATAATTGGCAAATTACTTCTGTACTGACATCATTACGCCACATTTCTTGCATCTGGGCTGCATTGTTGATAAGCGGATACCGGCCGTCTTTTATAAGTCCTTCCGCGCAGTCGATAGCCGTGTCATAATCTTTTGTCAGCAAGGCGATTCTTGCTTCAAATGCGGTAAGCGCATCGGTCGATAGGTACTCGAAAGAATGTTGCCCGGTGGCTGTCATATTCTCTTTGGCCTGTTTGATGTCATCTTTTATGAAACTGTAGGTTGCAGCCAAAGTTGCCCGGGACGGGTATTTTGTATTATCGGCAGAAGGTGAATATTCGTCTACAATGGGCACTCCATAAAAGTTTTCTGCTGTGGCAGGGTCATATGTCGCACAGAATTTATCAACCAGGATAGAGTAAGCTATGGCGCGGATCAGATGAGCTTCTCCCAAGTAGTTTTTGACGGTAGGCAGTTCGCTGTCCGAAAACTTGCCTTCTGTCTGTAGTCTTTTGATGCCTTCGATCAGTAAATTGCATTGGGCTATGGTTACATAGCTATTGCTCCATATGGTGCTGAAAGTACTTTCCGAAGCATTTGCTTCCCAACGATACAGTGCACCGAGTTGATTTCCGAAATAGGAAAGAGGGAGAAATCCGTCGGCTTGTATTTCGGCTGCTAATACATTTGTGGAAACTGCAATAATGCGTAAGTCTCTGTACATTCCCGTCCGTAATTTCTGACAGTCGGCGAATGATTCTATAGCACTCTCTAAAGGTATCTTGTCATATGGATACTTGTCCATATTGCAGGATGCCAGTATAATTGTGAAAAGGAGGGTGAATATGATTGATTTTGATGTTTTCATATAGCTGTCTCTGTTTTTCTTTAGAATTTAACTTCAAGTCCCAATGTATACTGTCTTGAATTAGGATAATCTCCCAATGCAAGGTTTGAGTCTATCTCCGGATCGATTCCTGAGAATTGTGTGAATGTGAGGAGATTACGTCCGGTGGTAAATATTCTGACTCCCTCTACGATTTTTGTTTTCTTCAATATACTTTTGGGGAGTTCATAAGAGATTGTCACATTTTTCAAACGTACAAAGGCGGCATTTTCTAAGAAATAGTTGGTGCGTAGCAGATTCTCACTGGCTACTCCGTAGCGAGGAACATCGGTAATATCACCCGGCTTTTGCCACATGGTCAGCATTCTTTTGTTCATATTGACTATGTTCGAATTGGTGGGATTTTCAGTAAAGAAGCGGTCATTGTTGATTAGGTATCTTTCTCCAATCCATGAGAAGTCAATCATTGCAGACAAGCCTTTCCAACTGACTGAGGTACCGAAACCGCCACTGCAGGGAGCAAACATCTTCTTTCCGGTGAACTGCATGTTGTCCATGGTGAATGTTTTGGTTTTGTTGCCGTTCAAGTCATAATACATCAAAGCGCCGTCACGTGGATCGACTCCGGCACACAGCACGGAAAAGTATTCATTGGGATCGTGTCCTACTTGATATTTCAACCCGTATTGTGGAAATGCCAACTCGTCTAAACCATTGAACAATGATTGGATTTTTGTTTTGTTATAATTGAAATTCGCATATACATTCCATCTGAGGTTGTTAGTGTTCAGAACTTCAAGATTCATATTAAGATCTACACCGGTATTCAGTAGCGTTCCTACATTGCCCATACCTGTGGAATGTCCGGTAGTCATAGAGAAAGGAACGTTCATGAGCATATCTACCGTCTTTTTCTGATAGTACTCGACACTGAAGTCAAGACGATCGAATACCTTTGTCGAAACGCCGGCAGAGAAGTTCTTCAAAGTTTCCCAAGTCAGATCTGAATTGCCTACTGTACCGATTACCCAACCACTCTGATTATTATAGTTGTATGAACCGCCGCCGGCCACCATACCCAAAGAGGCATAATTACCGATTTCAGAATTACCGGTGGTACCGTAGCTGATTTTCAGACGTAAGTCGTTCAGCCATTCTACATCGTTGAGAAATGCTTCATTCTTGATGTTGTACATGGCACCGATAGAATAGAAAGAAGCCCACCGGTGGTCTTCGCTAAAACGTGAAGAACCGTCCCGACGATATGAAGCGTCCAGATAGTATTTCTCGTCATAGTTATATTCTCCTCGGAAGAAGAAAGAATTGAATACATACTCGGAACGTGCTCCGTTCACTTTGGCTGTTGCCGAAGAAACTGCGGATAATTGAGTTAAGCGACTATCCTCGATTCCTTTACCGGATGCTGAAAAACCGTCTGAGTTGTGCATGATGGATTCTTGACCGGCCAGTAACGTCATAAAGTGTTTTCCTTTGAAAGTGTGTTTATATTCGGCCGTATTGGTGAAAGTCCAGTTACTTCCCCTCTGGAATTGTTCGGCCACGTCTCCGTTAAACTCATTATCTTCCCAAGGGTAATTTACACCTCTATATTTATATATATAGCCTTCAAAAGCTTGTGCTCCTTTTAAAGTAAGTCCTTTAAACGGGGTGATTTCAATAAAGGTATTCAAGTTGCCCATGATGCGCTCATTCTTTATGGATGAGTTTTGGAAAATCTTCATCGGGTTGGTGTATCCTGTTCCGGGCAATAGCAGTAAATCCTCACCACGTGACCACGTACCGTCTTCGTTTTCTATAATCTCGTATGGGAAGTCGATAGGTCTGCCTGTACGGGCCAGTATCAACGGAGAGTTTACCCAAGCACCTTCATTATTATCTCTGACTCCCAGAGTCGTGGCATAATCCTGATAAGAGATAGCTGAATTAACTCCGAATTTCAACCAGTTGTTTAGTTTGGTATTCAGATTGACTCTGAAATTTTCGCGGGTTACTCCCGATTGATAAGAGGTTCCTTCCTGGTCGAAATGCCCTGCACTGATGTAATAGTTTGTAGAGCCGGAAGCACCACTGATATTGGCATCTACGGAATAAGTAGGGGTATTGTCTCTCAATACATAATCGGCCCAATCCATACTTAAGCCATATTTCTCTATTCTGGCTTTATCAGCCATGAATTGAGGATTGGTGGCTAATGAAGGATCACACATCAATTTGAATTGAATGAACTCTTGTGCGTTCATCATATCTTTTTTGAAGTCGGGTAATTGTGAAATACCATATTGCCCGCGAATGGTAATGTTGGCTTTTTCACTGGTCTTTCCTTTTTTAGTTGTAATGTAAACAACTCCATTTGCTGCACGTGCACCGTAAATGGAGGTGGAAGATGCATCTTTCAGTACGGTTACATTTTCTATATCATTAGGGTTTAGTGATGTAAATACATCACTCGATACAGGTGCGCCATCTAATATATATAAAGGTGAAGTTCCTGCATTTAAAGAGGTATATCCACGGACACGCATGGAAGAAGATGCCGTAGGCTCACCGGAGGAGGTAAACACTTGCATACCGGCTACTTGTCCTTGAAGTGCATCGGCAAAATTCATTGTCGGCTTGGCTTCTAACGCTTTATTGCTGACCGTAGAAACAGAACCGACTACGGAGCCGAGCTTTTTGCCTGTGCCGTAACCCACAATCACAACTTCATCGACTAATTGTGAGTCCGACTTCATGATAACTTTCATGTTGGGTTTGATTTCTCCTTCATAAGTAGCCATGCCAATAAATGAAATCCGTATTTTTTTTGCGGAAACGGGAATGTCTGATAAGACAAAATTTCCATTGGCATCGGTGATAGTACCGATACTGGTACCCACAAGTAAAACAGAGGCACCAACAACAGGTAAATCGTCCTCTTCTGAAATGACCACACCTGTTACTTTGGATGTCTGTGCCGTTACTACATTTATGCTCGTTAGCAAGCATGCTATTAGCAACATAAATTTTCTAATCATAAGTTTTCTTAAGGTTTAATTTTGTATTGTACACGATTGAATGCATGCAAATATATAAATAAATATGAGATTATCAATTTAAATACGAGACAAATGTGATAATAATATCAAATTGTTACTAATATTGGTTCTCTTTGTGACTTATAATCATTAGATGCTGTCTTTTTTTTATATTAATAGCTGTTTTATGACGATGTAATGAATATTTTATAGCAGTTGATGGGGTATCTTATTTTCTCTTAAATTTCAATTTTAATGAGTGATATAACAGGGTATTTTTCTATTGAATCTACATTCTGTTTTTTTATTTATTTATATTTACATGTCACCTTTTCATTGAATTCTCTTGGTTTTATATAGGTGTTGTGTCTTCTGAATTAATGTATCATTTCTCGTAGAGAAACATGTCATTGCTCGTAGAGGAGTGAGGGGTTTCTCTACGAGTTTCGACTTATTTCTCGTAGAGGAAAAATAGTAAATTGTAACTGATTGGTAATTAGGGTTTTATTGGCTTAATTCCCTGTTGTGTATTTTTGATAAGGAAAATGCTTTTTCCCTTTCCGTCTTTTTTTTTTCGTTGCTCTGAAATTGTTACAGATTTGTGTGGACTTCGGAGATGCTTATGGTTGTTTTTAGGAATAGTTAGGTCGGGGGAAGGTGATGAATTAGTTGTACTATGGTATACATGGTAATAATTATCAGTTATTCGTCGAAATTGTATATTTATACATTTTCTCGTAGACTAAGAAAATGAGGCTAAATGTACTGTATTTATTTATTTGTTAAATAACAATGAGTCAGAATGATGGAATATAAAAAGTTATTCATGATGGTAGGGACCGCCATTTAAAATCGTCATTGCTCTATATATTTGTTCTACAAAAATGAGCCGTATCATTTGATGGGAGAAAGTCATCTTCGACATCGAAATTTTTTCGTGTGCTACATCATATACTTTTTGTGAGAACCCATAAGGACCTCCGATGACGAACACCAACCGCTTATTGACCGTGTTCATTTTGCGTTTCATCCACTCCGCAAATTCCAGAGAACGCATTTCCTTTCCATGTTCGTCGAGCAATACGATGACATCTCCCGATTGGAAGGCTTTGCAAATGAGTTCCCCTTCCTTTTCCTTTTGTAGTTCCATCGAAATGTTTTTGGTGTTTTTAAGTTCGGGGATTACTTCCATATCAAAAGTAATGAAGCGTTTCGTGCGCTGAATATAATCGTTGATGGCGGTGATATAATGTTGTTCTACGGTTCGTCCTACGACGAGCAAAGTCGTTTTCATGTTGATACAGTTCTGATTATCGCACAAAAATAGCTGTTTTTTATTGTTTTCTGCAATAAATGCTTACCTTTGCGTATCATTAGGTATCAGATTTTGCTGAAAACTGATGTCTGAAAAGCTTGTGGTTATGAAAAAACGGGTACTTTTATGGATTGCCGGATTGATGTTTTCCGTATCTACGCTTTTGGCACAGGATGTGCCGGTGGGTGTAGTTCTGGCATTTAAGAAAGGAAGCTCTCAAGAGCTGAATAAATTCTTGGGTGATAAGGTTGATCTCATCATTCAGAACCGCTCTACCAACACTGACAAGCAGGCTGCTGAAAGTACAATGAATACTTTTTTTGCCGACAATAAAGTTAGTGGCTTCAATGTAAACCATCAGGGGAAGCGTGACGAATCGAGTTTTGTTATAGGTACCTTGACTACTGCTAATGGAAACTTTCGGGTGAATTGTTTCTTCAAAAGAGTTCAGTACAAATATTTAATTCATCAAATAAGAATTGACAAAACCAATGAATAAAGAAAAAGAATTGATAGACAAGTTGATCGATCTTGCCTTTGCAGAAGATATAGGTGACGGCGATCATACTACTCTCTCATGTATCCCCGCTACTGCAATGGGGAAATCCAAATTGTTGATTAAAGAAGCCGGTGTATTGGCCGGAGTTGAAGTAGCGAAAGAAATTTTCAATCGCTTTGACCCTACAATGAAAGTAGAAGTTTTTATCAATGACGGTACGGAAGTGAAACCGGGTGATATAGTGATGGTGGTAGAAGGCAAAGTGCAATCGTTGTTGCAGACGGAACGTTTGATGCTGAATGTGATGCAACGTATGAGCGGTATCGCTACAATGACCCGTAAGTATGCTCAGAAACTGGTGGGTACTCATACTCATGTGCTCGACACCCGTAAGACTACGCCGGGAATGCGCATTCTGGAAAAGATGGCAGTCAAGATTGGCGGTGGTGTGAATCACCGTATCGGACTTTTTGATATGATCCTTCTGAAAGATAATCATGTGGATTTTGCCGGTGGCATTGATAAGGCC
>ERZ827037.2369-NODE-2369-length-16021-cov-11.075598_pt1 | contig 16021 bp, 9 predicted proteins | sample MGYA00519924_ERZ827037 | MGnify/ENA primary metagenome ERZ827037 (study PRJEB31778, sample SAMEA3449250) | human gut metagenome | biome: human gut; feature: human-associated habitat; material: faeces | place: United Kingdom | collected 2010/2012 ...
TTGCCCGTATGGGATCGAACATAGACGCTGCCATGCAAAGAGGTATTCGCGAAGCTGTGAAAAGGAATTACGCCAAGATAGAAAATGAACGGGTAACGATTGCCAATTAGATTAATACCCTTTCTCCAAACATTTCAAACGGTTAATAGAATCGGATACATACGCATTGTCCGGTTCTATTGACCGCCAATAACAAAGTTCTCCAATCAGCCGTTTCAGATAAACAGGATCACTCGAGCCAATCCGGTGCTGATGTTCCGCCAAGCCTTTTGTCAGAATAAAATAGACATTCTTCCGGATCTCTCTCTTTCTGGCTTTAGGGATTGTCAGTTTCGCACCGGAAGAGACAGATACTCCTGTAATAATCTTCCTGCCATACTCATTGATAAAACGGGTCTTCTTATGATTCGGTTCGAATTTCTCATCACGGATGATCTGTTTGATCCGGGGAATGATTTGTTCTTTGGGAAACACATCTCCCGAAAAAGTCAGGTCGTCGGCATAGCGGGTATAAGTCAGTCCGTATTCCGCTGCCAATGCAGCCAATTTCTTGTCCATCTCATACCCCACGATATTGCTTAACGCCGGACTTGTAGGTGCTCCCTGCGGCAAGTGCCTGTACAAGCAGCACAACACTCCCAATACTTTAGACACATTTTCCGGATAACCAATCTTCTCAAATGTCTTTTTCACCCTCCGGCTCCGTATCGAAAAGAAAAAATCATGAATATCCATTTTCAAGACATACCGTTTTCCCAGATGGGGACTGGCATTATCAACCACAGAATGACCGCTCCGGAAACCTACTGCCGCCGGATGAATCATTGTCACAGATGATAATATTCGAGAATTAATAGTGGTTTGAATAGATTGTAATTCTTTGTCAGGAGCAGAAATCATCCGATAACCTCCCTTTCTTTTTCTCATCCAGAACTCCCGGTAATGTTCGGAAACATCCCGTAGAATTTCCTTCAACCGTGCCGTTTCCACTCCCAACAAGTTGGCGCACCAAACAACAGCCGATTCATCAAACTTTTGAACATACTGCGCTCTCGGAACAGTTCCCCCCAAAGCATACCTAAGCCATGCTCCGTGTTCCCATTTTACCTTAGTAGTCTTTTCTTCCTTACCACTGCTTGTTGCTTTCCATCTTTTATACCCCTCCTGTTTCCTGCTTGAGGAAATCATCTTATAAACCAGGAAAGCGGTGATAACAATGATCGTTATTAAAATTCCGTCCATTTTGTATATGCATATAAAAAAGAGAAGAGAGGATGAGTTATTTACTAAAATAAATTTAGGTATTTATACCTTAGAATTTATTTTCTAGGAAAATACCTGTGCTTATGAGGCGACTACACCTCTTTGATGCTAAATTCTGCCCTCATCCTCTCTTATACAAAGATAACTAAAATCTTTCGATAAAACAACCGGAACGAAGAAAACTATCGGTTGAACAACTCAAACGTGAACTTACAGCCTATTCCTCCAAATTTCCAGTTTTCGCTGCTCACAAAAACTCCAAAATCAAAGATATGCGTACCAATGCCATACCCTACTTCCAGATAAGGCTGAAGGTGCGGCATAGTGAGCGCACCGACATAAATGCGTTCATTTTGCACATAACGGGTGTACTTCATCAGATGTCTCAATATAAGGAACGGGGCTTCGTAAGTAAAATGCCCGCGCACATACCGGCGGGAAGAGTTGTACCAGCGTCCGTCAAGCACTTGGAATACTCCGCCGATTTCGTCATTCCAACCTACGGGAAGATTGTGACGGGAAAAATTGGCAAAGTCAACAAAATATAACTCATCCTGATTAGTAAACGCTCCGAAGCCGAAACGATAATAAATATTACGCATCAATCCCAAACGGATTTGATGCTGGAGATCAAATTCTATTCTTTCGTATTCGCCCGTACTCTTGAATACGCCTTTGATTCCCCGTTCATAATCAACCGAGAAAGTAGGATACAATGAACGCAGGTTTATCTTCCGCTTCCCGTTCATATAATAATAGAGTCCCGGTGTCCATTCCACCCGGACACGAGGGGCGAAACTTATATAAGTATTCTTGAATTTGTCCATAAACTCCGGAGGAGGCATCGGATAATCACCGGTTATCACAAAACGTGAAGGTTCTACGGCAGTTCTCTTATGGGCAGAGAAACCGACACTGACATCCAATCCATTGACAACCTCGACTGTATGGCGGAAATTGAAATACAAGTCCTTGAAATAATCAAGATGAATCAAGTTGAAATTGAATATACTGTCCGGCATGGCTTTCAGTTCATCCAGCACCTTACTGCTATAAATTCGGTTACCATTCCCCACATTCAAGCGGACAAATCCCCGTTTCTGCGGCCAGTACTCAAAATCTGCGTTCAATGACCAATAAAACTCCTTACGTGTGAAATTATATCCGAGTTTAGGAACAATACGGAGCAGTTTATCTCCCCTGAAAAGACGGTTATAACGAAAATCCTGCCGATATGACAAGCCATTGCTTCCACTATAACTGAACAATAGAGGATTAATGAATGGAGAAAAACGTACACTTCCGATATTAGCCAGGTTGAATTTATAGTCCTCTACCATCAAATCACCCATCGTTCCCCAGAAAGCCTGACTTTTGGATGGCTTATGCGTTGTCGCCGTGTCACGCCTGAGCAGGTAATCACGGTAGAGTTTCTTCTCACTCTCACTCAATGGAATAGGACGCATGACAGCAAAGGTCGAAGCATCCGTCTTGTAAGCATTCGTATCACACTGCAAGGAGAATGATTCCGACAAGTTATACTTTTTCTTTTCTTTCTTGCGTACTTTCTTTTCTTTCAGTTCAATCGATTTATAATTCAAAGAAGCGGTATAATTGCCATCCACCCTATTTCCGAGAAACTTGAAAAGTGCCTCCACATTGTAACGGACCGGCAAAAATTCATCTTTCTTACCCACCTCTCCCATCTTAATCCAACATGTAAATGTTATCAGCTCCGACCGTCCCGAAAAACGTATTTCCCGGACACTCCAGACATTACTGCTGACAACCATATAACCGCCGACCAACTGATCACTTTTTGTCCGAGGGATAAAGCGTATCCGGTAATCGAGATTATTGGGATCTCCCATCACACTATCTATCTGATATTTATAATATTTCTGTCCGTTCTTGGCAAGCGGCGACAGCAACCGTTCATCATTCAGCAGCGAAGACGAATAGATATTGACACTGAAATATTCAAGCAAACCCGGCAGTCCTCTGTTTCCCCGCACAGTACCTTGATAGGCTTTTACTTTTTGATCGTAAATATTAGGAGCCGTATAATGAAGATCACTGTAAGTTTCGAGCAAATATTCGCGTACCCCTTTCTGCAGACGGAACATAGAGGGCACATAGCGAAGAATAAAATTCTTTTTCTGGATATCCATCTTACCTTTTATATATAGGCTGGCACGATAATCACTGACGATCGTTTCATACAAAGGGGCAAAGGTCATGACACGCTCTATGATGGAATCAGCGGAGATCTCCTGACGCGTATACGGATTCATTACATAATCGTGAGCCGTTCCTTTTGAAGTAAAAAAGAACAAGCCTAATATGCATACTATCAATATTTTATATCTCAATCGTCGTATCTCCTTCATTAACGGAGACAAATATAAAAAAGAATATCGAAAAGCAAGAAGAGTTAGACACTAAAAAGAGTTATCAAAAGAAAACCTTCGCATGGCATAAATACATAACTGCATCGGAAATAAACAGATTTGTGTCCGAACAGCTCATATTTTCTATGCTCCCTCTTGCTTTTTACTGATTAATTTCGTATCTTTAGTGATTTCCATCCTTTCAAATATAGATGGTCATCTTGCATAATGACTAATGTCACGTTATAAGCAAACTAATGTCACGTTACAATGTGACATTGGTCACCATGTAAGGTGACCACTACTCGGGTGCATAAACTATTATAGTTTTCTGCACTGCAATTTCAAATTCCCTGCACAGAATAACCTTAAAGACTACGAATCATCACCGGACGAATCAAACTAAAGGAGTATAACCCTAAGAAGGGGGTATACTTCTAAAAACACATCTATTTTTAAAAATACCCCCTCTAAAATAGGGGTACTTTCAGAAAAAACATATATTTTTGCGCCATCAACCGATAAAAAGAAGACCATTTATGTCTAAAATGAGATTTTTTGCATTACAAGAACTTTCCAACCGGAAACCTTTGGAAGTGACTGCTCCTTCCAACAAACTTTCTGATTATTATGGCAGCCATGTGTTCGATCGCAAAAAGATGCAGGAGTATCTTCCCAAAGAAGCCTATAAAGCTGTCATCGATGCCATCGAAAAAGGTACACCTATCAGCCGCGAAGTGGCAGACCTCGTTGCCAACGGCATGAAAAGCTGGGCAAAGTCACTCAACGTCACACACTACACGCACTGGTTCCAACCTTTGACGGACGGAACAGCCGAAAAGCATGACGGCTTTATCGAATTCGGAGAAGACGGTGGAGTAATTGAACGTTTTTCGGGAAAATTGCTGATCCAACAAGAACCCGATGCTTCCTCTTTCCCTAACGGTGGTATCCGCAATACTTTCGAGGCACGCGGTTACACAGCATGGGATGTTTCTTCACCTGCGTTCGTAGTAGATACGACTCTCTGTATCCCGACCATCTTCATCTCTTATACAGGAGAGGCGCTGGACTACAAGACTCCGCTACTGAAAGCACTAGCCGCTGTAGATAAAGCTGCAACGGAAGTCTGCCAGTTATTCGACAAGAATATTACACGTGTATATACGAATCTGGGATGGGAACAGGAATATTTCCTTGTGGACTCTTCCTTATATAATGCACGCCCCGATCTTTGCCTGACAGGACGGACTCTGATGGGACATTCTTCCGCCAAAGACCAACAGCTGGAAGACCATTACTTCGGTTCTATTCCTCCACGTGTCACTGCCTTTATGAAGGAACTCGAAATTGAATGCCATAAACTGGGGATCCCCGCCAAGACCCGTCACAACGAAGTAGCTCCCAATCAATTCGAGTTGGCTCCTATCTTCGAAAACTGTAATCTGGCGAACGACCACAACCAGCTCGTCATGGATTTGATGAAACGAATCGCCCGCAAACATCACTTCAACGTACTTCTGCACGAGAAACCTTATAACGGGGTCAATGGTTCCGGCAAGCATAACAACTGGTCTCTTTGCACCGACACAGGTATCAACCTGTTTGCTCCGGGAAAGAATCCGAAAGGGAATATGTTATTCCTGACTTTCCTCGTCAACGTATTGATGATGGTCTATAAGAACCAGAACCTGCTGCGCGCCTCCATCATGAGTGCCAGCAACAGCCACCGTCTGGGGGCCAACGAAGCTCCTCCCGCCATCCTGTCCTGCTTTTTGGGTTCGCAACTCTCCGCCACTCTCGACGAAATTGTCCGCCAAGTAGGAAACGATAAAATGACACCGGAAGAAAAGACTACACTGAAACTGGGTATCGGACGTATTCCTGAGATTTTGCTCGATACAACCGACCGCAACCGTACTTCTCCTTTCGCTTTCACCGGAAACCGTTTCGAATTCCGCGCCGCAGGTTCTTCTTCCAACTGCGCTGCCGCAATGATAGCTATCAACGCTGCCATGGCAAATCAATTGAACGAATTCCGTGCATCGGTAGAGAAACTGATGGAAGAAGGAGTAGGAAAAGACGAAGCCATCTTCCGGTTGCTGAAAGAAACAATCATCGCTTCCGAACCAATCCGTTTCGAAGGCGACGGTTACTCCGAAGAATGGAAACAGGAAGCTGCGCGACGCGGACTGACCAATATTTGCCACGTTCCGGAAGCATTGATGCATTACGTCGACAATCAGTCTAAATCGGTGCTTATCGGCGAACGTATCTTTAACGAAACCGAATTGAACAGCCGTCTGGAGGTGGAACTGGAAAAATATACCATGAAGGTTCAGATTGAAGGTCGCGTATTGGGTGACCTTGCCATCAACCACATCGTACCGACTGCGGTTGCCTATCAGAACCGTTTGCTTGAAAACCTTCGCGGACTGAAAGAAATATTCCCGGCTGAAGAATACGAAGTACTGAGTGCCGACCGCAAAGAACTGATCCGTGAGATTTCGCACCGGGTGACTTCCATTAAAGTATTGGTTCGCGAAATGACTGAGGCACGAAAAGTTGCCAACCACATGGACAACTACAAAGATAAAGCCTTTGCATACGAAGAAAAGGTACGCCCATATCTTGACCAGATTCGCGACCACATCGACCACTTGGAGATGGAAGTGGACGATGAAATATGGCCATTGCCTAAATACAGGGAACTGTTATTTACCAAATAAAACGTCCGTAAGATTGCACGAAAGCTCTCACTTTTGTGCAATCTTTTTATAGATTCGTTCATTTTTTCATTTTTTATTTCTACTTTTGTGCTGTATAACACAGTTTTGTAGCACTCATGGTAAAAATGAATATGTCAGACATCGATATTTCGGAACCGTTATCCGATATGTTAGCTCCTCTAAACAATGAACAAAAGGAGTTTCTGATGAATAATTATACGATTCAAACCTACAAAAAAAATGAAACCATTTACTGTGAAGGAGAAACGCCATCGCATCTAATGTGTCTTATCAATGGTAAAGTCAAAATCTTCAAAGATGGTGTAGGAGGTAGAAGTCAGATTATTCGTATGATTAAGCCACACGAATATTTTGCATATCGTGCTTATTTTGCCAAAGAGGATTTTGTTACTGCCGCAGCAGCTTTCGAGCCTTCTGTTGTTTGCTTAATTCCCATGAGTGCCATCATGACTTTAGTTGCCCAGAACAATGACTTGGCCATGTTCTTTATCCGCCAGCTTTCCATTGATCTCGGCATTTCTGACGAACGAACCGTCAGCCTGACACAAAAACACATTCGAGGACGTTTGGCCGAATCTCTGATCTTCTTGAAAGAAAGTTATGGATTGGAAGAAGATGGCTCTACTTTGAGCATTTATCTTTCACGCGAGGATCTGGCAAATCTATCAAATATGACTACTTCGAATGCCATCCGCACACTGTCGCAATTCGCTACGGAACGGCTGATTACAATTGACGGAAGAAAGATCAAAATCATCGAAGAAGAAAAGCTGAAGAAAATAAGCAAGATTGGTTAAGAGGGATACTTATCTCAATCCTATCCTACTCTAAATAGTGAGCATATACATAGGAAATATAATTGCAGACATAAAACGTGGCAACAAAAATGCTTTCAAAAAGCTATTTGATGACTACTACCCTATTTTGTGTGTTTTCTCTGCACAATACATTGAAGATAAAGAAATCTGCAAAGACATTGCTCAAGAAACGTTATTGGCTTATTGGGAACATAGAGAAGATTTTGATGACATTCTGAAAGTTAAAAGCTTCCTTTATACAGTCACCAGAAATAAAAGTTTGAATTATCTAAAGCATGAGCAACTCAATATTTCAGTATTTCCGGAACAAGAAGAGACGGATACAGATTTCGAGGCTGCCATTATCGAGCAAGAGACTTATCGTATAGTGCGCAAAGCGGTAGAAGAATTACCCTCACAGATGCGGAATATCATATTATTATCTATGAAAGGGTTAAAAAACCATGAGATTGCTGACAAATTGCAAATCGCAGAAGGCACTGTCCATACGTTAAAGAAATTCGCTTATCGCAAACTTCGCGAAAGCCTCAAAGGCATAAATTATGCCTTATTACTATTTTTATGTAAATAAAGTAACTTTTTGATTACCCCGTTTTTTTACTTGAATTGTTCTATATACAAACAAAAGTAGAAAACGATGAATTCATTCAAAGAAAAACTTAAAATCGCTAAAGTATTAGCTGCTCTATTCACTCATTCATCCATCCCGGAAGAGGAAGAGACCTATCGAAAGTGGCTTAGTGAAAGCCCGAAACATCAAAACATAGCGGACAGGATACTAAATCCAAAGGAATACGAAAAAAATAGTAAGGCAATAAAAAGTTTTTCTTCCCCAAAAGCTTGGGAGAAAATATATCCATTGTTAGGAGGAACATCATCACCTCTTTTTTCGTGGAGAAAAGGGTTGAAGTATGCCGCCCTTATTTTACTTCTATTAGTACCCACTTCTTATTTCGTGTATAATTGGGTAATTGGAGAGCCGATTAGTGAGATTGCTCCGGGAACACGAGGTGGAGAAGTGACTTTAAGTAACGGTAACACGCTTAGAATTCCTGACGGGATTTTTCCCGAGGGAGCAGCGGAGGTTTTTATCATTGACGCTAAAGGACTTAATTACCATACTCCTATCAACAAACCTCAAGTGAAAGAAATAACCAACACACTTCGCACTCTACAAGGTATGGAATGTCATATTACCCTTTCGGACGGCACAAGGATACATCTCAACGCAGAAACCCAATTGACCTACCCGGTTTGTTTCAGTGGTAAAGAACGCATTGTACAGATTGAAGGGGAAGCCTATTTCGATGTAGCTCCGGATAAAGAACATCCGTTTATTGTGCAGACACCCAATACAGCCATCCAGGTGACGGGAACCTCTTTCAATGTCAGAGCTTACGCAGACGAACAAACCGAAAGTACGACACTCATTAGCGGAGCCATAAAAATATCCAGTAAGAATGAAGAGTTCGAATTAGCACCGAACCAGCATTTCTTTTATAACAAGAACTCAGGAACCAGTTCTGTCATTAATGTAAATACAGAGTTATACACTTCATGGGAATCCGGTTCATTTATCTTTATGAATGTACCTCTGGAAAACGTGATGTCATACCTTTCCAAATGGTACGGATTCAAATACACTTTCGACAATGATATCGCCAAGCAAGTGCGTATCGGAGCATATCTCAATCGCTACGAAAATATGAATCCCATCATTGACATGATAATGGAGTTAAATCTGGTGGATATAAAGCAAAAAGAAGGTATTCTACATATTTCATATAAACAATAATTAATACATAATATAACTAACACATTATGAAAAAACGAGCACAATCCTTGTTTAAGGGTGTATCTTACATGAGCAGAAACTTCATCAAGTTCTGCCTTTTATGGATATTTTCCCTTTCTTCACTGATGATTCAAGCACAAGACGACCAGAGAATTTCTGTCGACTTGAGAGGTGAAACGCTGGAAGCAGCGTTATGGTATCTACAAAACCGTACAAAATTCGTGTTTATGTATGCAACGGAGGACATCGCTAACCTAACGGAGATCAACGTTAGAGCGAAAAATAAAACAATCACCGAAATTCTGGACGAATGTCTGGAAGGCACAAATTTAACTTACGAAATCTCGGGTAATGCCATCGTCATCAAAAAAAGAAAAACCCAAAAGATTACAATCAGTGGCTGGATACGCGATGCCAGTGGTGAAGCTCTGCCCGGCGCAACTGTTACAATCCGAGGATCTAAGCATGGAGCTATCGCCGGATTAGACGGACACTACACCTTCAACATCCCGGCACAGGAAGGACTCATCCTTACTTATTCATTTATAGGAATGGAACAGAAAACCGTGAGGTACACTGGTAAAAAGACTATTAATATAACCTTGAACAGTTCGAGCACGGAAATTGATGAAGTAGTGGTAACAGGTTATCAGAATATCCAACGACGTGACCTTGTAGGATCTATCACTACCGTGAAAGCTAAAGATATTATAATGCCCTCATATACGTCTATCGACCAAATGCTGCAAGGTCGCGTGGCAGGTATGATTGTAACTAATACAAGCAGTCGTGTAGGTACTGCTCCAAAAATCCAGATTCGTGGTACAAGTACATTATTAGGTAATCAAGACCCACTATGGGTAGTTGACGGAATCATCCAAGAAGATCCGTTGGAACTAGATAACACCTCTTTAATGACGGAAGATTTGAGAAATATTATTGGCAATCAGATTTCATGGTTAAATCCGGCAGACATTGAAAGTATCAGTATCCTTAAAGATGCTTCAGCCACTGCTATATATGGTTCTAAAGCGTCTAACGGTGTAATTGAAATTACAACCAAGAAAAACACTACAGATCGCTTGAGCATTAATTATACATCCAATTTCATTATAGGAACACGTCCGAACTACGGACAATTCAATTATATGAACTCAAAAGAAAGAGTACTCTTTTCACAAGAAGCTTTCAATTGGGGAACCCCGTATAGTGCAGAACCTATCAAACAAATATATACATACGAAGGATTGCTGAATATGTATCTGTCCCATGATATATCATCAGAAGAATTCTTAGCCCAACGCAATGTTCTGGAAACACAAAATACTGATTGGTTCAAATTATTAACCCAACGTTCTTTTAGCCACAATCACAATTTAAGTGTTTCAGGAGGAACAAATAAATACAGTTATTCAGCTTCTTTGGGATACTCCAATAGTGAAGGACAAGAAATAGGAAATAATAGTGAACGTATGACCGGACGCGTTGCCATAACTATACGTCCGATACAAAAACTTACGATAAACGCAACTATTAACGGAAGCGTAAGCACCAATGAAGGTTTTGCTGGAGGAGTCAACCCTATGAGTTATGCCACCACTACAAACCGTTCAATAGATCCGGATGTCTATTATCAAAAAAAAGCTTCATATACGTATAATTCCGGAATAAAGTCCTTATCATACAATTTTATAAATGAACGGGAAAATAGTGGCTCAAAATCAAAATCAAGTTTCATGTCTGCCTCTCTAGATGTAAAATGGAATATCTTAGATTGGTTAACCTATCAATTTACTGGAGGATATTCAGATAACAATAGCACTAATGAGGCATGGGAAACAGAACGGACATTTTACATTGCTGAAACATACCGTGGGTATGATTTCAACTCCGTCTCTCCAAATAGTAAAGAATTCAAATCAGCCTTACTCCCATTTGGAGGAGAATTGTATACTAATAATACACATCAATATTCTTATAACATCCAAAACAAATTACAATTTAGTAAAGCATTCAATAATGAGAACCGTTTAAATGCATTATTAGGAATGGAACTACGTTCCTCTACTAACAAAGGGCTTACCAATACAGTATGGGGATATGCACCTGATAGGGGAGAAATTATTACAAGTCCTACCACATTACAAGCTTTTGAACCTATCACAGGCTCTTTACAAGAGGGATGGGGTATTTTACAGAAGTTATATAATAATGGGTGGAGAAAAAACAATACTACAGATAATTACTTTTCTCTATTCGCAACATTGGCATATTCGTTCAAAAACCGATATGTAGTTAATGCAAATGTTCGTAACGATGCATCCAATAGATTCGGACAAGACACTAATCATCGTATCGACCCGACCTATTCATTCGGATTCTCATGGAGAGCCTCAGAAGAAGATTTTATGAAGAAGTACGTCAGTTGGATTACTTCTTTGAACTTCCGCGGTACATACGGAATTCAAGGAAATGCATTAACACGCCTCAGTCCGGACCTCATTTTGAACCAAGGAAAAGTGGCGGATTTGTATAATAGATATCAATCTACAATTTCTCAGATTCCCAATCCAAACCTATCATGGGAACGGACTAAAACTTGGAACTTTGGTGTAGACCTAGAACTATTCCATCTATTTTACATGAATCTGGAATATTATACAAGACGTTCCAATGCCATTGTTGAATTAGAATTGCCCTTCGAATATGGAATTTCGTCGATGAAGCGCAATGGTGGTATTATTAAAAATAGAGGTATTGAATATACATTAACCTTTACTCCCATACAAAAACGTGATTATGCGTTAAGCGTCAGCCTTAATGCTTCTAAAAACTGGAATGAAGGGGGACACACCAATATTGAGATTAAGGCAGCTGACTTTCTAAACGGACGTTCAGATATCATACTCAAAGAAGGATATCCACTTAGTGGTTTCTGGTCATATTCATTTGCCGGTCTGGATGGGAAAACAGGTGAGCCACAATTTAATCTTCTTGATATTCCTGAAGATCAACGAAGCCGCCAGATAGATCCAACCACTTATCTAGTTTATTCCGGCCAGAAAGAGCCCTATTTTACTGGTGGATTAAGTCTAAGTTTTCGCTATAAATCATTGACATTAAATACAAGTTTCTCACTTTTGTTGGGTAATAAGAAACGTCTACCGTCACCATACGAACAATTTGCAAGCGCTTATTTTATGCCGGATCCATACACAAATATCAATCGAGATCTATTGAATCGTTGGAAAGAACCCGGAGATGAATCACATACAATCATTCCGTCATTACCTAAAGCCGGTATGACTTACGTGCAATTGCCTAACGAAGAAAACACTTACAGAATTCCAATATGGGAACAATCCGATGCTATGGTTGTAAGCGGCTCTTTCTTACGGTGTCGAAATATTGGTTTATCTTGGCAAATGAAGCGAGAATGGTGTGAAAAGCTTTTCATGAAAAATTTATCATTTAACTTCAATATGGACAACGTATTTGTCATAGCCAGCAAACGTTTTAATGGTTTTGACCCAGAAGTCAGCAACAGTGTACTTCCACGTAATTACTCACTAGGTATTAACATCGGTTTTTAAAATAAAATATGAAAATGAAAACAGCAATATACATAATGACAGGAATAATTTTATTCTCACTTGTTTCCTGCTCGGATTTTCTAGAACCAAAATCCCAAAGTGAATATATTCCTAAAGACGTCAATGCTCTACAAGAAATGTTGATAGGTTCTGCATACCCGAAGCATGGCGGTAACACTCTGTTAGCTTTTCTTAGCTTCTTTGATGATGATGTACAGTTTCATAAAACAAATTATGAATTTAACACAAACGTCTTAGGAGACATAGAAGCTAAAAAAGCTGTTTATACATGGCAACCGGATATGTTCTTCATAATGGAGAAAAATAATTATAATATTCAAAATATCTGGGAAGGATACTACAACTATATTTTAGGTGCAAACGCAGCTCTTGATTATATAAACGAGGTAAACGGAACAGCAGCCGAAAAGAATTATGTAATAGCACAAGCTTTAGGATTAAGGGCTTTTTATTATTTTATGTTGGTTAATCATTTCGGAGCACCATATAATTATAACAAACAAGCTTTAGGAGTTCCGTTAAAATTGAACAGTAACCTTTTACCGGAAGACCAATTATTAATGGAACGTAATAGCGTAGAAGAAGTATACAATCAAATCATCACAGATTTGAACGAGTCTGAACGTTTATTTCTTACTTTATCTAAAGATAAACAATATGAACCTAATTATTTAGTCAGTTTGCCAATGATACAATTGCTAAAATCTCGTATTTTTCTCTACATGGAAAACTGGAAAGAAGCGGTAATATATGCTCAGAAGGTTATTAATGACTGGTCTTTCTCCTTGATAAACTTAAATGGACTACCTTCTCCGTCAATAGCAGAACCTTATTATAATTTTACCTCTTTAAAGTCATCAGAAGTCATATGGCTATATGGAAAGATTTCAGATCTCACTGTATTTAATGATGAAACTGTTTCATATGAGGAAGATAGTTATTTTGGAAAAATCACCCATTATCGAAAAGCTTTTATTGCTTCTGACGATTTAATAGAAAGCTTTCAAGATGGAGATTTAAGAAAAGAAAAATATATAGCAAAAGAATATGATAAAGACAATAATGTGTTTTTTGAAGATTCATATAGTTCTTTTGGAAAGTATAAAATTTCAGCAGTAGGAGAACCTAATGGTTCAGAAAACTTCGCCCTTTCTTTCAGATTGAGTGAAGCTTATCTAAATTTAGCAGAAGCAGCCGCTCACAATAATGACGAAAAGACTGCTCTCTCCACTCTGAAAACATTACTAGAAAATCGCTATGAACCGGAAAAATTTGTAGAGCCAAGTGGCTTAACAGGTGAGGCACTTAAAACTTTTATTAAAGACGAAAGAAGAAAAGAACTCTGTTTTGAAGGACAACGTTGGTTCGATCTAAGGCGGTATGGAATGCCACAAATTATTCATAAGTGGGGAGAACAAGTATACACATTAAAGCAAAATGATCTTTCTTACACTATGCCAATACCAGATGCTATTCTACTAAAGAACAAAAAGTTAGAGCAAAACCCTCTTGCACCTAAACGAGAAAATTAATATAAAATGTCTCATAGTTTAAACTAAGAATAAATATGAAGAAACATATATTATGGGGATTATTTACTTGCATAGTACTAGCCTCATGTTATAAAGAAGATGCACTCAACCCGACAGAAGGTGGAGTTGAATTACGTTTTGAGGTACCTCAAGGCAATAACAGTTGGGATGATGATATAGATCAAATATACCAAGATTATGGAGTTTATTTAATTTATACTGATTTAGCAGATGCGGATTTCAATCGTAGTTGGACTGGTACGGCTGTAGGAAGTGATGGATTCTACGGACAAGGATGTATAAACAATGAAATGACAAATTATTATGTTGAGTTCATGAAAAAACATATATTTGCATATATCAATCCTCAGGTAACCTCTAAAGTCCTACCGATGTATTGGTATTTAGCATATAATGTCTATAGCAAAAGTGTAATCGAATTCGGAGGAATTATCTTAGGAACCTACATCGTCCCCATCAATGAAATCGACAATGGATTAGATTATTGGAGTACTTGTATGTTCGGAGAAGATAATCCGGACGACCCTTTTTTTACTCCTACCGATAGAGCTACACTCGATAAACGCCGAAAAATGATATTGGGCCCCATCATAGAAAAAGCCGTTAAGGCTGGAAACATTGTTATTCCAACAGATTTTGAAACCGGATTTGATCATAAAACCTCTTTAGTAAGCAGCTTGGGAACGGAGGAAGATCCTAATTATTATCTGACCAGAGGATATCCGGGAACTGTAAACACTTATAAGTTTTTAAGAATTACTATACCAGACCATAACAAATTACCTCCAACTAACGAAGAGACTTTTATTGGCTATATACTGATTTCAATGTTTTATAATCAAGCTGAAATAGCAGAAGAATATCCAGCCGACAAATATCCTCTTATTGCAGAAAAATTTTCTCTCGTTCAGAAATATATGAAAGAAAAATATCATATTGATTTAGACGCAATAGCTAATGGACCGGATGACTGGGATCTCCCTTTACCTACAATATCGGAGAATCCGAATGAAAGAGAATAATAGTCAAACAAATTAAAAAATATACATTCATCACAATGAAAAAAATTAAAACTATATTATTCGTTCTATTGCTTATATGTAATGTAGTTGCATGGGCTGGTAATGGATTAAAAATATCTGGAAAAATAAAAGTCCTAAAACCAACAACTTTACAAATAAAGGATATAAACGAAAACATTATACTAAGTTGCAATATTGGAATCAATGGTATATTTGCTACAAATGAAAAAGATATCACCCCTGATATCTATAAATTATATATAGGTGAGACTGAGCAAAATGTCTATTTAGAAAATAGTCCGATAACAATAAAAGGCTATTTTGATGAAAAGAATCCTGAACAAAGTTCGCTTTCATTCACCGGTATCGATCCGTTTCTGACTTTGCAAACCTATATGCCAACAGAAAGAGCCCCGGATATAGCAACGATTTCTACTTCTGTCAAAGGAAAACTAACTCCCTCCATGGCATCTGCATTAGCCTATCTGGCAAATGTAAATGATTACCCATCCAACAAAATGCTATTGGACATGATACCAAAACAAGACAGAAAGTCCTTATCTGCCAAATGGCTTGTAAACAGGGTAGAAATCCTCTCCCACCAAATCATTGGTGCAGAATGTCCCGACTTTACTTTCATAGATGCCAACGGAAAAAACGTAAGTCTGAAAGACTTCCGTGGAAAAATTGTCGTACTGGATTTCTGTGCCTCCTGGTGTGGTCCTTGCCGCAAAGAGATGCGCAGTATGCTGACAATATACAATGATCTGAAAGCGGATGATTTAGAATTCATCAGTGTTTCGTTGGATGACAGCG